>Ga0209998_10000017_pt1 | contig 83663 bp, 82 predicted proteins | sample EndophyteCoNSPM_FD_187576 | JGI IMG/M metagenome (GOLD analysis project Ga0209998, IMG submission 187576) | Arabidopsis thaliana rhizosphere microbial communities from the Joint Genome Institute, USA, that affect carbon cycling - Endophyte Co-N... | ecosystem: Host-associated > Plants > Roots >... | reverse complement strand
CGGCTGCTGCGATGGCGGCCGGAATACCAGAAGCGCTGACCGCGGACGCGGTCAGTGGGTGGAGTAGGCGCTCAGCTCCTCCTCGAAGTCGCCGTCGGGGCCGCCGCCTGCCCGGATCTTGACCCAGCTCTTTACCACCGGGCTGTACCAGAATTCCTGCCACGCCCCGCTCTGCACCTCGCGCCGCGAGATCTTGAAGGCCTTGAAGGTGCCCGCCGGCGTCTTGACGTCCTCGTAGCCCTCCACCGCCCAGATGCCGGTGGTGATGGTCCGCCGCTCCGGCTCGCCGCCGTCGGTCCAGGTGAAGGTGGACGACCACTGCTTGCCGACCTGCAGCGGCCACTGGAAGTCCTCGGGCGGGATCGCGCGCCTCACCACCTTGTCGCCGTTCAGCCGGGCCAGATATCCCAGACGCTTCGTGAACCAGTAGTGGGCGGCGCCCGCCTCGACCTCGTAGGCCGGGTACCCCTCGAAGAGGCCCTCGCGCAGCACCTTCCGGGTGATCGTGTAGGGGCCGCCGGCTCGGCGTCCCGCGTAGGTCCACGCGTCGTTGGGCTCCCACGTCGGCCGCTCGGCGAGCTGGACGGTGCGAGACTCGCCGGTTCCGGTCGCACAGCCCCCCGCGCTCAGGAGCAGGGAGAGCATCGTGAGCGCGGTGATCCGATGGAGGAGTGAAGGCCTCACGAAGTCAGCATACTACGCGAGGCGGGCCACGTAGGGCAGGTTCCGGTACCGCTCCTCGCGATCGAGCCCGTAGCCCACCACGAACACGTCCGGGATCTCGAGCCCCACGTAGTCGAGGGTCAGGTCCTGCGCGCGCCCGCACTGCTTGGCCAGCAGCGTGCACACCCGGATCGACGCGGGGTTCCGGGTACGGAAGTTCCGCAGCAGGTAGGCGAGCGTCCGCCCGCTCGCGCAGATCCCCTCCACCACCACGATGTCGCGCCCCTCGATCGGCTCGTCCAGGTCCTTGCGGATGCGCACCACGCCCGACGCCGAGACCGGGCCGGGGCCGTAGGGCACGACCGAGATGAAGTCCACCGTCACCGGTATCGTGAGGGCCCGCATGAGATCGGAGAGAAAGACCGCCGAGCCCTTGAGCACGCCGATGAGGTGCAGGGGCTTGTCCTCGTAGTCGGCGGAGATCTTCGCGGCGAGCCGGGCCACCTCGGCCTGGAGCGCCTCCCGCTCGATCAGGACTTCGCCCGGGCCGCCGTGCGGCGTGGGCATCACGCGAACCGGGTGGCCTTGAGGAACTCCCGGGACTGACGCACCAGATGGGCTGGCGCCAGCCCGGTGGCTTCTCCCTCGTCGAAGCACTGCGAGATGGTGAGCACCGAGTGGAGCGCGTAGCCGCGCGCGGCCAGCAGCTCGCGGCCGCCCTGCTCGCGGTCGATGAGGATGACCAGGTCCTTCACGACCAGCCCGGCCTCCTCCATCGGCTGGATCGCCTCGAGCTTGCTCGCCCCGTCGGTGATGATGTCGTCGATGAGCACCACTCGCTCGCCCGGCTTGAACTGTCCCTCGATCCGCTTGCGGGTGCCGTAGCCCTTCTCCTCGCGCCGCGGATAGACCAGCGGCACCCGGCCGGCCAGGCTGGCCGCCACCGCCAGCGGCAGGCCCGCGTAGGGGATGCCACCCACGCGCTCCCCGCCGCAGCGGCGCACCTCCATGGCCATGAGCGCGCCGACCTGTTCGAGCACTTCCGGGAAGGAGATGACCACGCGCAGGTCGATGTAGAACGGCGAGACGATACCGGACTTCAGCGTGAACTCGCCGAAGCGAATCGCTCCGATGTCGTAGAGGCTGCGGATGAGGGTGGCGTGGGCGGCCGCGATCACGAGCCCATCTCCGCGAGCACCGCCTCGGCGGCGCGCGCCGGATCGGACGCCGCGGTGATGGGCCGGCCGACCACCAGGTAGCGGGCTCCCGACTGGACCGCCGCGCGCGGCGTCGCGATGCGCGATTGATCGCCGGAGTCGCTGCCCGCCGGCCTCACCCCGGGCGTCACGATCACCCAGTTGGCCCCGCGGTCGGTGCGCAGAGCCGCGATCTCGTTGGGCGAGGCCACGCAGCCGTCGAGCCCCGACTCCGCGGCCATGCGGGCCAGGTGCAGCACGTGGCCCTCGACGGAGGCGGCCACCGACAGCTCGCGGCTCAGGGCGCCCCGGTCCAGGCTGGTGAGCACGGTCACCGCGAGCACGATCGGCCGGCGCCCGCCGGTCTCCCGGGCGGTGGTGGCCGCGCTCTCCGCGGCCGCCTTCATCATGGCCCGGCCCCCCGAGGCGTGAACGTCGAACATCAGCACGCCCATGCGGGTCGCCTCGCGCGCGGCGCCCGCCACCGTGTTGGGGATGTCGTGGAACTTGAGGTCGAGGAACACCTCGGCCCCGCGCTTCTGCACCAGCTCGACCGCGGGCGGACCCGCGGCGGTGAAGAGCTGCGAGCCGATCTTGAAGCGCGTGGCCAGGCCCTGCAGTCGATCGAGCAGCCGCTCGGCCTCGGCCAGGCTCTCCACGTCGAGGGCGACGATCAGGCGGTCACGGGCGTCCATGGTAGTACTCCTGCAGTGGCTTCACGGAGATCTCGCCCTTGAGGAGGGCCTCGATGCCGCCGATGGCGGCCTGGGCTCCGTCCACCGTGGTGTAGTAGGGGATGTTCTGGGTGACCGCGGTGCGCCGGATGAGATACGAGTCGCGGCGGGCGCGGCCGTCCTCGGGGGTGTTGAAGACGAGCGCGATCTCACCGCGCTTCATCAGGTCCACGATGTTCGGCCGGTAGTTCTCGTTGACCTTGTGGACCACCTCGACGGTCATGCCCTGCCGCTGCAGCAGCTTGGCCGTCCCCACGGTGGCGACCAGGCTGAAACCCATCTCGGCCAGCCGCTTGGCGATCTGCAGCACCGCCCGCTTGTCGCGGTTCTTCACCGAGAGAAAGACCTTGCCGGAGGTGGGCAGGGGCGAGCCGGCGGAGAGCTGCGACTTCACGTAGGCCTTCCGGAAGTCGTAGTCGATGCCCATCACCTCGCCGGTGGACTTCATCTCCGGCCCCAGGATCGTGTCCACGCCCGGGAACTTGATGAAGGGGAACACGGCCTCCTTCACCGCGATGTGGGAAACCTCGCGCTCCTCCCCGAAGCCCAGCGACTGGAGCGTGGCGCCCAGCATGACCCGGGTAGCCAGCTTGGCCAGCGGCACCCCGATGGCCTTGGACACGAAGGGCACCGTGCGTGAGGCGCGCGGGTTCACCTCGAGCACGAAGACCTGCTCGTTCTTGATCGCGAACTGGATGTTGAGCAGGCCGATGACGCCCAGCTCCGCCGCGAGGGCGCGGGCCTGGGCCTGGATGCGCTCGATCTGATCGTCGCCCAGCGAGTAGGGGGGCAGCGCGCAGGCCGAGTCGCCGGAGTGCACGCCCGCCTTCTCCACGTGCTCCATGACGCCGCCCACCACCACCCGCTCGCCGTCCGCGATGGCGTCGACGTCGATCTCGAGCGCGTCCTCCAGGAACTTGTCCACGAGAATGGGATGCTCGGGGCTCACCCGCACCGCCTCGGTCATGTAGGTGCGCAGGTCCGCCTCGTCGTAGACGATCTGCATGGCGCGCCCGCCCAGGACGTAGGAGGGACGCACCAGGACCGGGTAGCCGATGGTGTCGGCGATCCGGGTGGCTTCCTCGAAGGAGCGTGCGGTGGAGCCGGGCGCCTGGCTGAGCCCCAGGCGGTCGAGCAGGTCGGCGAAGCGCTGCCGGTCCTCGGCCCGGTCGATGGCGTCCGGGGGCGTGCCGAGGATCGGCACCCCCGCGCGCTCGAGCGGCACCACCAGCTTGAGCGGGGTCTGGCCGCCGAACTGCACGATCACCCCGCGCGGCCGCTCGCGCTCCACGATGTTCATCACGTCCTCGAAGGTGAGCGGCTCGAAGTAGAGGCGGTCCGAGGTGTCGTAGTCGGTGGAGACGGTCTCCGGGTTGCAGTTGACCATGATCGCCTCGACCCCCGCGTCCTTCAGCGCGAAGGCGGCGTGCACGCACGCGTAGTCGAACTCGATGCCCTGGCCGATGCGGTTCGGCCCGCTGCCCAGGATGATCACCTTCTCCCGCGGAGTGGGCGGAGCCTCGTCCTCCTCCTCGTAGGTCGAGTAGAGGTACGGGGTATGGGCCTCGAACTCGGCCGCGCAGGTGTCGACCATCTTATAGACGGGTTGGATGCCGGCTTCCACCCGGGCGTGTCGAACCTGGCCCTCGGTGGCTCCGACCAGCTGGGCCAGGCGCACATCGGAGAATCCCATCTGCTTGGCCTGTCGCAGGATCGCCGCGTCGGCGAGCCCGGCGGCCGCGATGACCGGCTCGTACTCCACGATCTGGCGGATGTTCTCGAGGAACCACGGGTCGATCGCCGACAGCTCGTAGAGCTCGCGGGTGGAGAGCCCCCGCCGGTAGGCCTCACCGATCGCGAAGCAGCGGTCCGCGTTCGGGATGCGGATCTTCTGACGCAGCTCGTCGAGATCCGCCACCGCCAGCGCCAAACCCCAGCGGTCCTGCTCGAGGGAGCGCACCGCCTTCTGCAGCGCCTCCTTGAAGGTGCGGCCGATGGCCATGACCTCGCCCACCGACTTCATCTGGGTGGTCAGGGTCTGGTCCGCCTCCGGGAACTTCTCGAAGGCCCAGCGCGGAAACTTGACCACGCAGTAGTCGATGGCCGGCTCGAACGAGGCGGGCGTCTCCCGGGTGATGTCGTTGCGCAGCTCGTCCAGGGTGTAGCCCACCGCGAGCTTGGCCGCGATCTTGGCGATCGGGAAGCCGGTGGCCTTCGAGGCCAGCGCGGAGGAACGCGACACCCGCGGGTTCATCTCGATCACCACCATGCGACCGTCCACCGGGTTGATGCCGAACTGGATGTTGGAGCCGCCGGTCTCGACGCCGATCTCGCGGATGATCGCGAGGGAGGCGTCGCGCATCAGCTGGTACTCCTTGTCGGTCAGGGTCTGGGCGGGCGCCACCGTGATCGAGTCGCCGGTGTGCACGCCCATCGGGTCGAAGTTCTCGATCGAGCAGATGATGACGACGTTGTCCTTCGAGTCGCGCATCACCTCGAGCTCGAACTCCTTCCAGCCGATGACCGATTCCTCCACCAGGACCTGCTGGGCCGGGCTCTGCTGGAGCCCCCACTTGATCGCCGCTTCCAGCTCCTCCGGGTGGTACGCGATGGAGCCGCCGGTGCCGCCCAGGGTGAACGAGGGCCGGATGATCAGGGGGAACTGCATGCGGCGCTGCCGCATGCCGGCCAGCGCATCGTCCGGGCTCTTGGCGTAGAAGCCCTTGGGCATCGCGAGTCCGATGCGCTCCATGGCCGCTCCGAAGAGGTTGCGATCCTCCGCGGTCTTGATCGCGGGCAGCTTGGCGCCGATCAGCTCGACCCCGTAGCGGTCCAGCGTGCCGTCCTCCGCGAGGGCCACCGCCAGGTTGAGGCCGGTCTGCCCGCCCACGGTGGGCAGCATCGCGTCGGGCCGCTCACGCGCGATGACCTTGGCCACGAACTCCGGGGTCAGCGGCTCCACGTAGGTGCGATCCGCCATCTCGGGGTCGGTCATGATGGTGGCCGGGTTGCTGTTCACCAGCACCACCTCGAACCCCTCCTCCCGGAGGGCCTTGCAGGCCTGGGTCCCCGAGTAGTCGAACTCGCAGGCCTGGCCGATCACGATCGGCCCGGAGCCGATGAGCAGGATCTTCCGGAGGTCGCTACGCCTGGGCACGCGCGAGGGCTCTAGGCGTCGATGGTCCCGTACACGACGGACGTCTCGGGGGCGGCTTCGTCGCGCCGATAGAGCACGTCGTCGAGACGGCCGTTGCCGATCCATACCGTCTCGCCGTTGCCCCAGAGCTTCTCGCCGAGCACACTCATGCGCTTCTCGACGCGCTCTCGCACCGCGTGGGCCTCGAGGCTCAGGTCGCTGTCGGTGGTGAAGACGGCCCACTCCGGCTTCTGGCCCGATTCCTCGGTCTTGCGGTAGGCGATGAGGTATTTGGGCATCGTGTCACCCTCCCTTCGTCATGAGGTCTGCGAAGCGACGGAACAGGTAGTGCGCGTCGTGCGGACCCGGCGACGCCTCCGGGTGGTACTGCACCGAGAAGATCGGCAGCTCGCGGTGGCGCATCCCCTCCGAGGTGCCGTCGTTGAGGTTGACGTGCGTCTCGACCAGCCCGGCCTTCTCGACCGAGTGCGGGTCGACCGCGAAGCCGTGGTTCTGCGCGGTGATCTCGACCTTGCCGGTGAGCAGGTCCTTCACCGGGTGGTTGCCGCCGTGGTGGCCGAACTTCAGCTTGTAGGTGCTGCCGCCGAACGCGAGCCCCAGGATCTGGTTGCCCAGGCAGATGCCGAAGATCGGCGCGCGGCCGATGAGCCCGCGCACCGTCTCGACCAGGTACGGCACCGCCTCGGGGTCGCCCGGCCCGTTGGAGAGGAAGATGCCGTGGGGCTTTCGCTCCAGCACCGCGGCCGCGGTGGTGTCGGCCGGCATGACTTCCACATCGCACCCGAGGCCGGCCAGGCAGCGGAGGATGTTCTGCTTGATCCCGGAGTCGAAGGCGACGACTCGGAACCGCGCCGGCGCGGGTGCGACGTAGCCGCGCGCCAGGTCCCAGGGGCCCTCCGTCCAGCGGTGCGGCGCGTCCACGCTGACCTCGGTGACGAGATCGCGGCCGAGCAGGCCGGGCAGCGACCGGGCGCGCGCGACGAGCCGCTCGCCGTCCGTTTCGTCGGTCGAGATGATGCCTTCCTGCGCGCCGTGATCGCGGAGATGACGGGTGAGCGCGCGGGTGTCGATCCCCTGGATGCCGACGATCCCCTGCTCGCGCAGGTAGTCGTCGAGCGGCACCCGCGACCGCCAGCTCGATGGGAACGGGCAGGCTTCCTTGACGATGAAGCCGGACAGCCAGGGTCGGCGCGACTCGACGTCCTCCGGGTTGATGCCGTAGTTGCCGATCAGCGGGTAGGTCATGCACACCATCTGGCCGCGGTACGAGGGATCGGTGAGGATCTCCTGGTAGCCGGTCATCGAGGTGTTGAAGACCACCTCGCCGTGGGCCTCGCCGGTCGCGCCGAGGGCCTCTCCGCGGAACAGGCGGCCGTCGGCGAGGGCGAGCAGGACGGGCCGCGTCACGGGGTCACCTTCACGCCGCCGACCAGCGTCATCCACGGCGCGCCGGTGCCGGTGAAGCCGGCGAAGGGCGTGTTGCGGCCGCGCGACTGGAACGCGGCCGGATTCACCGACCAGGGCTGCTCGAGGTCGAGGATCGTGACGTCGGCCCCCGCGCCCGGCGCGAGCGTGCCGCCGGGCAGGCCCAGCAGCCGCGCCGGCGCGGCGCTGAGCCGCGTGACCAGCGTCGGCAGATCGAGCACGCCGGGCCGGACCAGGCGGTCGAGCAGCAGCGGCACCGCGGTCTCGAGCCCGACGATCCCGTTGGCCGCCTCCGCGAACTCGCCCTCCTTCTCGGCCAGCGCGTGCGGGGCGTGGTCGGTGGCCACGCAGTCGATGGTGCCGTCCACCAGCGCCTCCAGGCACGCCTCGACATCCCGCTTGGTCCGGAGCGGCGGCGCCATCTTGACGTTCGGGTCGTAGCTCCGCACCGCGTCGTCGGTGAGCAGCAGGTGGTGCGGCGTCACCTCCGCGGTCACCCGGACTCCGCGCGCCCGCGCATCGCGCACCAGGCGCACCGCGCCCGCGGTCGAGATGTGGGCGATGTGCAGGTGCGCGCCGGTCAGCTCGGCCAGGATGATGTCGCGCGCGACCATCACGTCCTCGGCCGCGCCCGGCTGCCCGGAGAGCCCCAGCTCGGTGGAGACGATGCCTTCGTGCATGGGCGCGTCGTGGGCGAGGTGGCAGTCCTCCGCGTGGCTGATCACCGGCGTGCCGAACGGCAGCGCGTACTCCATCGCCCGCCGGTACAGCTCCGCGTTCATCACGCACTGGCCGTCGTCGGAGAAGGCCACGCAGCCGGCCTCGGCCTGCTCGGCCATCTCGGCCAGCTGCTTGCCCTCGAGGTTGCGGGTGACCGCGCCGATGGGATACACGCGCACCACCCCCTCGACCTTCGCGCGGGCCAGGATGTAGTCGGTCACCGCGCGGTTGTCGTTGACCGGGAAGGTGTTGGCCATGCAGGCCACCGCGGTGAACCCGCCCGCGGCGGCCGCGCGCGTCCCGGAGGCGATCGTCTCCTTGTACTCGAAGCCCGGCTCGCGCAGGTGCACGTGCATGTCGATGAAGCCCGGGCACACCACCTTCGAGGCCGCGTCGATCACCTCGACGCCGGCGGGCACCTTGAGCGCCTTGCCCACCTTGTGGATGCGCCCGTCCGCGATCCAGACATCCTGCTGAGCGTCGATGCCGCTCGATGGATCGACCACCCGGCCGTTGCGGATGATCAGGCTCATGCCTTCTTGCTCCCGGCGAGCAGATAGAGCACCGCCATGCGCACCGCGACGCCGTTGGACACCTGCTCGAGGATCACCGAGTACCGGCTGTCCGCGACCTCGGGGGCCAGCTCGACGCCCCGGTTCACCGGGCCCGGATGCATGATCAGCACGTCGGGCCGGCAGGGCGCCAGCCGAGCCAGGGAGAGTCCCCACACGCGCGAGTACTCGCGAATGGACGGGATGAAGCCGCCCTGCATGCGCTCGTGCTGCAGGCGCAGCATCATGATCACGTCCGCGTGGGCGATGGCCTCCTCGAGCCGATGGCTGACCTTCACGCCCAGCTCCTGGCACTGCGCGGGGATGAGGGTGGGCGGCCCGGCCACCGTGACCGTGATGCCCATCTTGCGCATCCCGAAGATGTCGGAGCGCGCCACCCGGCTGTGGGCCACGTCGCCCACGATCGTCACGTTGAGCCCTTCGAGGTGCCCCTTCTTCTCGCGGATCGTCATGAGGTCGAGCAGCGCCTGGGTGGGATGCTCGTGGGCGCCGTCGCCCGCGTTGATCACCCCGCAGCGCAGGTGGCGGGCCAGGAGGGCGGGCGCGCCCGAGGCCCTGTGGCGCACCACCACCACGTCGGGGCTCATCGCCTCGATGTTCCGCGCGGTGTCGAGCAGGCTCTCCCCCTTCTCCGCGCTCGAGCCCGACGCCGAGAAGTTGATCACGTCGGCGGAGAGCCACTTGCCCGCGATCTCGAAGGAGGTCCGGGTGCGGGTGGAGGATTCGTAGAACAGATTCACGACCGTCTTTCCGCGAAGGGTCGGCACCTTCTTGATCTCGCGGGTGGCGATCTCCTTCATGGAGGCCGCGGTGTCGAGCACGTCGGTGATCTCCGTCGCGTCGAGGTCCTGCATGCCGAGCAGGTCCTTGCGCTTCCAGCCCATGGGCTCAGTCCTCCTGGATGACGACGCGGTCCACGCCGTCGTGCTCGCGGAGCAGCACGGCCACCGATTCCCGGCGGCTCGTGGGAAGGTTCTTGCCGATGTAGTCGGGTCGGATGGGCAGCTCGCGATGGCCGCGGTCCACCAGGACCGCGAGCCGGATGATGCGTGGACGCCCCAGGTCCATGAGCGCGTCCATGGCGGCCCGGATGGTCCGCCCGGTGAACAGCACGTCGTCGACCAGCACCACGGTGCGACCCTTGATCGGGAAGCTGATCTCGGTGCTGCGCACCACCGGCTGCTCGGCCTTCAGTCGCAGGTCGTCGCGGTAGAGCGTGATGTCGAGCGCGCCCACCGACGGCTTGGTGCCCTCGATGGCCGCGATCTTGGCGCCGATCCGCTCGGCCAGGGTGACCCCGCGGGTCTTGATGCCGACGAGGACGACGTCCTCGCCGCCGCCCGCCTGCTCGACGATCTCGTGGGCGATGCGGGTCAGCGCCCGGTCGAGACCGGTCTCGTCCAGGACCTGGGCCTTCTCGCGGGAGCTCATGCCGGCCGGGGGACCCATGCGGGCGGGCAAAAAAAATGCCCCGAACGGGGCGGGACGCTGCCGATATTCGTCGAGTGCGTCATCGTCTGCTCCTTGCCGGCCTCGCAGGGCCTGCTTAAAGGAGAGTGAATCGTGATGTCGCTCGTACTGTACGTCGCCTCTCGGGGCCTGTCAAGGATGCATCGGCCGCTCCGCGACCACGATGAGCCGCCCGGTCGCGCCGGGCCGGTAGCGGCGGCCGTCGTAGCCCGCATACGCGCCGAGCAGCCGCAGCCCCACGCGTCGGAGCATGCCGCGCCAGCGGGCCAGGGAGAACTCCTGGATGCGAAAGCGGCGCTGCACCGCCCCGCGGCGCCCGTCGGTCAGCACGAGCTGGGTGGTGTCCACGATGCCGGTGCGCCGATCGAAGCGTCGGTGCTCCAGGATGAAGCGCCGGCGACCCGCGCGGTACCAGAGTCGCCCCGGCACCGCGGCGTCGTGGACCGGATCGCGATGATCGACGATCAGACGCCCGCCCGGCTTGAGCGCGCGGGCCATTCGGCGGAGGACCCGCGCGTTCTCGGCCGGCGTGAAGTATCCGAAGCTGGTGTAGAGGTTCACCACCGCGTCGAACTCGGCGTGAAAGTCCATGCGGCGCATGTCCGCGCGCCGTAGCCGGAGCCGCGGGCCCTCGGGGAAGCGCCGCCGGCCTTCCGCGATCATCGCGCGCGAGAGATCCACGCCGGTCACCACGTAGCCGCGGCGGGCCAGGCCGGCCGCGTGGCGGCCGTATCCGCATGGCACGTCGAGAATTCGCGCGCCGCGGGGCAAACGCAGGCGCCGGACCAGGAAGTCCACCTCGGCGCGGGTGTCCGCCGCCGATTTCTCCTCGCGCAGCTGGGCGACGTACGCGGTGTCGAAGAAGCGCGTGAACCACTCCGGTCGGCGCTTCACCGCGGCGAGCCGAGCCATTGGCGCCGTAGTATACTCCGCCCTTGGGAGCCGGAGCCGAAGGCCAGGCGACCATACGAAAGGCCGTGAAAGGGTTTTGCAGTACGCGCCGAAAAGAAGAGCCTTCGTAGTAAACCGTAGCAAGGGCCAAACCACCACTCACCGAAGCGAGGTCGACGAAATGGCTCAACTCCAGATTCCCCTCGACGCGAAGCGCTTTGCCACCGGGCTCACCTGGAAGGACTACATGGGCCAGATGGGCGACACCCGGGCCCGCACCGAGCAGAACTACGCCAACTCCAAGCTCACCGACGAGGAGCAGAAGTTCTTCAGCGGCGTCACCGGCGTGAAGTACGTCATGATGCTGGCCGAGAACTGGTGCGGCGACGTCCACCGCAACTCGCCGCTGATCGCCCACCTCGTGGACGCGATCCCGGGCGCCGAGCTGCGCGTGTTCTTCCGGGACCAGGTGCCGGACCTGCGCGACACCTTCCTGAACAACGGCTACCAGTCCATCCCGGTGGTGGTCTTCTTCGACAAGGACTGGAACGAGATCGGCCGCTGGATGGAGCGCGCGCACGGGGCCACCGCGGCCAGCACCGGCATCCGGGCCAAGACCCTGGGCGCGGTGCCGCAGGGCGCGCCCAAGGAGCAGCAGGACGCGGCGATGAACGAGTTCCGCAAGCAGGTGCAGGCCGAGTACGACAAGCCGGGCGGGACGCTCTGGCGCGCCGCCGCCGCCGAGGTGAAGCTCCTGCTCGAGGCGCGGGCCGGCAAGAAGTAGCTCACAACTCGTGAGCCCACGGAGGCCTCGATGACGGTCAAGCTCGGCATGTTCACCATGCCGTTTCACCATCCGGATCGCGAGTACACCGCCATCCTCGAGGAAGACCAGGAGGCCATCGTCCTGGCCGACCGGCTCGGCTTCACCGAGGCCTTCGTGGGCGAGCACTTCTCGTCGTGGAGCGAGCGCATCACCTCGCCCCTCATCTTCTTCGCGTCGCTCATTCCCCGCACCACCCAGATCCGCTTCGGCACCGGCGTCATCAACCTGCCCCAGCTGCACCCGGCCACGGTGGCCGCGCACGCCGCCATGTTCGACCAGCTCTGCCGCGGCCGCTTCATCATGGGCATCGGCCCGGGTGGCCTCGTGAGCGACCTGGAGATGTTCGACGTGGGCCAGGCCGAGCTGCGCCCCCAGATGGTCGTCGAGTCGATCGACACCGTGCTCAAGCTGTGGGCCCAGGATCCGCCCTACGAGATCGACGGCCGCTTCTGGAAGATCTCGCTGAAGAACGGGATCTGGCCGGAGTACAAGGTCGGCTACGTGCCCCGCCCGTACCAGCGGCCGCACCCGCCCATCGCGCTCTCGCTGCTCACTCCGAGCTCGAACAGCGCGGTCACCGCGGGCGAGCGGGGCTGGATCCCGGTCTCCGGCCAGTTCTTCCACCGCCGCTACCTGCGCGGCCACTGGGAGAAGTACGTGGAGGGCTGTGAGCGGGCGGGGCGGCGGCCGGACCCCAGCGTCTGGCGCGTCTCGCGCAGCGTGCTGGTGACCGAGAGCGACGCCCTGGCCGAGGAGTACCTGGCCGACCCGGACAACGGCCTGTCGTTCTACTACCAGTTCTTCCACCACAGCTTCTCGAAGGGCCGCAAGGCGCTCTTCATGCTGAAGCCGGACCTGATCGTCCCGGACGAGGACGTCACGGTGGACATGATCAAGCGCGCCCTCGTCATCGCGGGCAGCCCGCGGCGCGTGCTCGAGCAGCTGGTCGCCTTGCGCGAGGAGACGGGACACTTCGGCACGCTGCTGATGGGCGGGCACGACTGGGACCGACCCGAGATGTGGCGCCGTTCGATGGAGCTGCTCGCCACCCAGGTCATGCCCAAGTTCTCGCAGCACGCGGAGACGCCCCGGGCGTGAAGGTCGCCACCTGGCGGGGCGACGCCCGCTTCACCCTGGACGAGGCGCCCGATCCGGTCGCCGGCCCGGGGCAGGTGGTGGTGGACGTGGCCGCCGCGGGCATCTGCGGCACCGACGTGCACGCGACCCAGGGGCTGTTCCCGTGGACGCCGCCCATGATCATGGGCCACGAGTACTCGGGCGTGGTGCGCGACGTCGGCCGCGGGGTGAGCCGCCGTCTCATCGGACGAGCCGTCGCCTGCGAGCCGTCCTACGGGTGCGGGGACTGCCTGCACTGCCGCCACGGCCGCATCAGCCAGTGCGCCCGGGCCACGCGTGTCGGCGGCTTCGCCGAGCGCGCCGCGCTCCCGGTGAGCTGCGTGCACCCGCTGCCGAAAGGCCTCGACCCGGTCACCGCCGCGCTGGCCGAGCCGGCCTCGTGCTGCCTCTCCGGGCTCGAGATGTTCCGCATGCCGCGCAACGCGACGGTGGTGGTGATGGGCGGCGGCATCATGGGGCTGCTGACGATGGCGCTGGCCCGCCGCCGCGGCGCCGGGCGGCTGATCCTCTCGGACCCGCTCGAGGAGCGGCGGGAGATCGCGCGCAAGCTGGGCGCCCGCGTGGTGGTGGATCCCGCGCGCGAGAGCCTGCACGAGCGCGTGATGGCCCTCACGGACGGGGGCGGCGCGGAGGTGGTCTGCGAGGCGGTGGGCAAGCCGGATCTCGTCGCCGAGGCCGTCGCGATGGTGAAGCCCGGCGGCGTGCTCCAGCTCGTCGGGGTGAATCCCAAGGGCAGCCGCATGCCCATCGACCTCTTCGACGTGCACTTCCGCGAGATCAGGATCCACGGGGCCTACGGCCGCGGCACCGCCTTTCGCCGCGCGCTGGCCGCGCTCCCCAAGCTCGGCATCAAGCGCCTGATCGGCGCAAAATTCCCGCTCGAGCGCATCGAGGACGCCTTCGCCCACGCCACCGCCGGCCGCGGCGCCAAGACCATCATCACCCCCTGACGGGGTCAGGTCTTGCAAAACGACATTTCGCGCTGACCCCGATCTAGGTGCGCCAGGACTCGGTGAGGGAGCGGGTGTGCTCGAGGGTCACGCGTCCGGCCCTGGTCACGAGATGGCAGGGGGCGAGCGCGGTGATGATCTCGTCGGCGCGGTCGGTGTCCCAGACGACGAGATCGGCGCGGCAGCCCACCGCCAGGCCGTAGTCGGGCACGCGGAGGATTCGCGCCGGCTGCGTGGTGAGCATGTCGAGGAGCAACGGTAGGTCGGCCTGACCGCCCAGGTGGCCGGCCACGCCCAAGAGGTACCCCATCAGCGGCAGGCCCGCGGTCCCGAACGGGGTGAACGCGTTCCGCACGTTGTTCGTCGCCGCGGCGACCGTGACCCCGGTCCCGAGCAGCCGTCGCGCCGGCGCGAGACCGCGGCGCACGCTGCGGACGTCCTTGCGCCCCATCAGGTACAGATCGGTCGCAGGCAGGACGATCACCGCCACGCCGGCCTCGGCGAGCCGGCGCGCGAGCGATTCCTGCTCGTCGGGCGGCAGCGCCGCCATCTCGCTCATGTGGCCGAGGGCCACGCGACCCTGCCAGCCCCGCCGGAGCGTCTGCTCGGCGATGTAGCGCGCGTGCAGGTGCTGCGGCTCGTCGAAGAAGTCGGTGTGGAAGTCGACGTCCACGGAGAACTCGGCGGCCAGGTCGAACACGATGTCGATGTGCCGGCGCGCGTCCGTGTCGTTGTAGGGCACGCCTCCCACCAGGTCGGCGCCCGCCCGCAGCGCCTCGCGGAGGAGCGCCTCGGTGCCGGGCGCCTGGAGGATACCCTCCTGGGCGAAGGCGCAGAGCTGCAGGTCGATGGCGGGGGCGTACTCGCGCTTGAGCGCGGCGAGCGCCTCGAAGCCCATCAGGCCCACGATGGGATCCACCTCGGCGTGGCTGCGCATCGCGGTGGTGCCCTGGCGCACCGCCATGTCGAGCACGCGCCGGGCGCGGGCCTGGATGTCTGCTCGAGTGAAGCGGCGCTTTTCCGCGCCGGTCACCCGCAGGGCCTCGGCCAGCGAGCCCTCCCGGCTTGGCGCCCGCTCGGTGAGCAGCGCCTTGTCGAGATGGATGTGCGCGTCCACCAGCCCGGGCGTCACCGCGCGCCCCTCGCAGGAGATCGTGCGTGCCGCCGATCGCCGCGAGAGCCGGCCGATCGCGACGATGCGGCCTCCGTGGCAGCCGATGTCCGCCACGAGGCCGTCGGGCAGACGGCACTCCCGCAGCAGCAGATCGAGCGGCCCGGTCATCCCGCCACGCCGCGCGCCTCGGCCATGGCGATCAGCGCCTGCTCGAAGCAGGCCAGCGGGGCGCGGACCGTTCCGGCGCCGATCTGGCCCACGCCCGGCTGCCGGCCCGCGATGCCGGTGTTGATCAGCGGCGTGATGCCGGTCTCGACCACGCGGCGGATGTCGATGCCCACCGGCGCGCCGCGGTCGTCGCGCGTCGGGATGCGGAAGTGCGGGTGCTCGCCCGCCGAGATCTCGGCCATCTCCTCGGTCAGGGCGAGCGCCTCGCGCAGGCCGCCCGCGCCCACGAAGCCGGCCACCGCCGGCGAGGCCGCCATCGACGCGCCGCCGAGCCCGATGGTCTCGACGATGGCGCTGTCGCCGATGTCCGGGTTCGCGTCGGCGGGCCCGAATCCGGCGAAGTAGAGGCCGTCGGGCACGTTCACCGGCGCGGTCAGCCAGCGGTCGCCCAGCCCCGCCACCCGGATCCCGAAGTCGGTGCCGTTGCGGGCCATCGTGACCACCAGAGTTGAGGGGAGGGTCGACGGCCCCGCACCCACGCAGGGGTCGGTGATCGCCTTGCCGGCGGCCATCGCGAGATTGAGGAAGAACTGATCGTTGCCGGCGATGAATTCGGCGAGCCGCGCGATCGCCGCCGCCTCGGCGGTCGCGCGCGCCACCGCCGGCATCAGGAGACGCGTCAGCAGTGCCGAGGCCGCGGTGTTGCGCTGGTGCATCTCGTCGCCCATCCGCAGCGCCTGGCTCATCAGCGCGCGCAGGTCGACGCCGTCTCCCGCGCGCAGCGCCGCGCCCAGGAGGGGCCCCGCCTCCTCCGCGAGCCACTGCAGGCGCCGGATCACGCGCGCGTCATTGGCCCCGAAACGAAGGACCGCGCCCAGTCCCTCGTTGATCGTCGCGAAGGCGCGGTTGTCGCCCGCGCGATTCTCGACGACGAAGACCGGCATGGAGCGGGAGATCAGCCCGGTCATGGGGCCGACCGCTCCGCGCGAATGGCACGGGGCGAGCCTGACGCCGCCCTGCTCCACCAGGCGGCGGGCGCCGGCGTCGTCGGCCGCCCAGCCTTCGTAGCGGATGGCGCAGAGCACGGCCGCCTGCATGGTGGGGCAGGCGCGCTCCCAGGCGAGCGGCGGGCCCGCGTGGAGCACGACGCGGTCCTCCAGGTCCATCGCCTCGCGGGCCGGACGGCAGTCCACCAGGACCGGGTGCCCGCCGGTGAGCCGTGCGAGCACCGCCTCGTTGGCGGCCGCGATCGTGATGTCCGCGTCGAGGGCGGCCAGCCGCCGCGCCATGACCACATCACCGCCCGCGGGGGGACGCCAGCCCACGTGCGTCACCGGCACGCCGTGCGCGTCCAGGTCCTCGGCGAAGCCTTCGAGGCCCACGTTGACGACGCGGGGGCCGTCCGCGAGCAGGGCGCGCCCGTGCGTGGTCACGCACGACCTCCGGGCCCGCCGAGGAGCGAGTCGATCACCACGTCACCGCCCGCGATGCACGCGGCGGCCCGCGCGGCCTGCGCGTTGGACGGCAGCACCCAGGCGCCGGCCGCTTCGAGCGTTGCGACCTGGGCCGGCAGCCCCTGCGGGTCCTCCGCGGTGCCGACCACCGTGGCCACCACCGCCAGGCCCTGGCCACGCCCGCGAGCCTCGGCGCGAGCCGCGCGGACCGCGCCCGCCAGATCCCCGGCGGGATCGATGGCCGCGCCGCGGCCGAGGACGACGTCGAGCAGCAGCACCGCCAGGTCGGTACGCCGCGCCGCCTCGCGGATCGCCTCGACGCGCGCGGTCGGGTCCAGCATCGGATGCGCCCGCCCGACCGTGAACTCGTCGGCGCCCATGTCGAGCACGCGATGGCCCGCGCGCCGCTCCAGCGCCGCCCGATCGGTGAGGTTCGACGCGACCGGGCCCAGCAGCCGGTCCAGGATCAGGAGGCTCTCGTGCGCGAGGGTGCCGCCCGCGTAGAGGCCGAGCACGCTCGATTGGGCGGCGGTCAGTTGACGGCGGGCATCGCTGACTCGGCGCCGCGCATCGGGATCCGAGAACGCCAGCGGTTGCCAAGGCCGGTTCATCAGGATGGCATCGGCGGCGAATGCCGCGTCCTCCAGGGTGGCGACCGTGATGATGGAGCCCTCGCGACCGTCGGTCACGGCCGGCCCGAGCAGGCAGATCACCGCCGGCCTGCCGATGGCGCGCAGGCGCGACCGCACGCGCTCCGCGACCGCGGGCGCCGGCGGCTTGCCGATCACCATGACGAGATCGGTGGTTGGATCCGCGGCGAGCAGATCGAGAGAAGACAGGGCCATGGCGCCGCCGACCGTGGCGCCCATGTCGCGGCCCCCGACTCCGATGGCGTGGGAGATTCCGTGGCCGCGTCCGGCCAGCAGCGCGGCCACCTGCTGCAGGCCGGTGCCCGACGCGGCCACGATGCCGACGCGCCCGCGTGGGACCACGTTGGCGAAGCCGAGCGGGACGCCGCCGACGTAGGCGGTGCCGCAGTCCGGGCCCATGAGGAGGAGACCGCGCTCGATGGCGAGGTGCTTGAGCGCCACCTCGTCCTCCAGGCTGACGTTGTCGCTGAAGAGCATCACGTGGAGGCCGGCGTGCAGGGCGCGCCGCGCCTCCGCGGCGGCGAAGGCGCCCGGGACCGAGATCAGGGCCAGGTTCGCCTCCGGCATTCGCCGGATCGCGGCGCCGATGGTCCGCGGCCGCCCGCCACCCCGGTCATCCCGCCGCGACACGCGTTCGGCCAGCCGCGACTGCACCGAGGCGGCGGCCTCGCCGGCGATGGCTGCGGAGTCGGCGTCCACCACGACCACCAGGTCGTTGGCGGTCGCGGTGGCGGCCTCGTCGGTGAGCAGGGACGCCTGCGCGAGCAGATCGCGATTGGCGGGCGTGCCCATCACCACGCCGACCTCGCGGACGCCCGGACGGCCGCGGAGCGCGCGCGCCAGGTTCAGCAGCGTGACCGAGTCGTGATAGGCCCCGCGCTTGATCAGTGTCGCGTAGGCCATGGCTCAGGCCGCGAGCGACCGGCAGGCGAGCCGCATGCCGCAGAGCGTGTCGGCGCCCGAGGTCGCGCCGAGCCGGACGAGACAGGCCACGGCGCGCCGCTGCTCGTCGGGTGAGATCGCGCGCAGCACGGCGAGGACCGGCTCGGAGAAGCGGCCCGCCAGCGCGTGCAGCACGAACTCGCGTCCGATCGTGGTCGTCCGCTCGAGCGCCGATCCGGCAATCGCGCCCACGGCCGAGGCTCCTCCGCGCGGCAGCCATTCGCGGTCCACGTGGTGCAGGACGGCGAGCGCGCCCACCAGGCAATCGTCGCCGGACGGCGTGAGCCCGTCGCCGAGGCCCAGCAGCGTCACCGCGCCCGCGATCAGCCGCGCGGCGTCGCGCTCCCGGATCGCCGCCGCCAGGCGCGCGCGGCCGGCGACTCCCGGTGCCGAGTCCAGGCTCGCCGAGTGGCGTCCGCGCCAGTGCCGGAGGTGCCGCGTTGAACGACCGCCGCGACCTCCGGCGGTGTCGACCGAGCAATCGACCACCTCGACGCGCGGCCACGGGATCGAGAGCCCTTCGGCGACGAGACGTCGCGCGCCGATGGTGACCGGCGTGCCGATCCGAAGCCACCGCAGCGGCTCGACGTCATCGACCGCGGCGGCGAACGGCGCCAGCAGGGGCCCGGGTCCATGGAGCGCGAGGAGACTCCCGTCGGGCCATTGCAGGTTGATCGCGCGCTCGAACACCGAGTGGACGTGTCCGACCGTCCCCGACCAGGCGTCGAGCCGCGCCGCGACGGCGCGGCTCATGCGCGTGACGGCGACCACGCGGTCCATCAGCGCCGCCCGCTTCCCAGGTACGCCTGCACCACCGCGGGGTTCTCCCGGATCTCGGCAGCCGGGCCCGACAGCGTCACGCGTCCGCGCTCGAGCACGTAGGCGCGGTCGGCGAGGCCGAGGGCCTGGCCCGCCATCTGCTCGACCAGCAGGATCGTGACGCCGTCGGTGCGCAGCCGCGCGATCACCGCGAAGATCTCCCGCACCAGGATCGGGGCCAGTCCCAGCGACGGCTCGTCCAGCATGAGGAAGCGCGGCGCGCCCATGAGGCCGCGGGCCACCGCGAGCATCTGCTGCTGGCCACCCGAGAGGCCGCCCGCCGGCCGGTCCAGCCGCTCCCGCAGTGCGGGGAAGTGATCGAGCGCGCGATCGAGGTCTCGCGCGACGACCTCCCGTGCGGCTCGACGGGCCACCGCGCCCAGCAGCAGGTTGTCACGCACGCTCTGGTCGCCGAAGATGCCGCGCCCCTCGGGCACCAGCACCACGCCGCGGCGCGCGACCTCCCAGGACGGCCGCCCGCCGATCGCCTCGTCACCCACCGCGATGCGCCCGGCCGCCGGGCGCAGCACGCCCGCCACCGTCTTGAGCAGCGTGGTCTTGCCCGCGCCATTGCCGCCGACCACGCTGACGATCTCGCCGGCGCGTACCTCGAGCGACACGTCGTGGAGCACGGTGGCCCCGCCGCAGGCTACCGAGAGACCGGAGACGGTGAGCGCGCTCACGCCGGGACCCCCAGGTAGGCCTCGATCACCGCCGGGTTCTCGCGCACCGCCGCCGGGCTGCCGCTCGCGATGACGCGGCCGTAGTCCAGCACGGCGATCCGATCGGAGATCGCCATCACCAGCTCCATGTGGTGCTCGACCAGCACGATGGCCGGGCCGGCCTGCTCGCGCAAGGCGGTGAGCCGCCGGTCCAGCGTCTCGATCTCGATCGGCGCGAGCCCGGCCGCAGGCTCGTCGAGCAGGAGCAGCCGCGGCTGCGTGGCCAGCGCGCGGGCGATCTCGAGTGACCGGCGCAGGCCGGCGGGCAGGGACGCCGCCGGCTCCTCGGCCCGGGCCGCCAGCCCGAGCATCGCGAGCCAGGCCTGCGCCCGCCGGCGCAGCTCCCGCTCGCGGCGGCGGCGACCCGGCAGGCCGAGCAGGGCTCCCGCGAGGCCGCCGAGCCGGGGTCCGGCCACGCCGACCATGACGTTGTCCACCACGGTGAGATCGTCGAAGGGCTGCGCGGTCTGGAACGTGCGTGCCACGCCCCGACGGGCGATGGCGTAGGGCGGCAGCCCGGTGATCGCCTCGCCGCCGAGACGGATCTCGCCCGAGTCGGGACGATAGTACCCGGTGATCAGGTTGAGCAGGGTGGTCTTGCCCGCCCCATTGGGTCCGATCACGGCCACGATGTGCCGCGACGGGACCGACAGCGTCACCTCCGTGAGGGCCACCACGCCGCCGAACGAGACGCCGATCCGCTCGATCCCGAGCAGGGCCCCCGGCTCCGATGCCGGCGGGGCACCGGCACCGGCGGCCGCGGGCTCGACGGCGGCGACGGAGTCCGCGGCGATGTCGGCCGGCGCCGTCCGCGCACGGCCGCGACCGGCGATCGCGCCCACCACGCCGGCGGGCAGCCAGTAGATCGAGATCAGCAGGAGCGAGCCGTACAGGATCAGCCGGTAGTCGGCCAGCCCGGTGAGCAGCTCCGGCAGCACGGTCAGCGCGGTTGCGCCGACGAGCGGCCCGGCGAGGCTGCCGAGACCCCCGAAGAGCAGGGCGAGCAGGAAGACGATGGAGGTCTGCAGCGTGAAGCTGTCGGGCGAGATGTAGCCGTTGAGGAACGTGAACAACGCGCCGGCCAGCCCCGCGAGCGCGGCCGAGATCGTGAAGGCGGTGATGCGGATGAAGTAGGCCGACAGCCCGAGCGACTCCGCGGCCACCTCGCTGCTCTTCACCGCGAGCATCGCGCGTCCCCACGCCGAGCCCCTGAGATTCGCGGTGAGCCAGAGCGCGACGGCGGCCACCGCGGCGATCAGCCAGTAGGAGCCGCCCACCGACAGCTTCGGGATGTTGAAGATGCCCCCCGGCCCGCCGGTCACCGACACCCACTCCACCAGCACGTGCTCCACGATGATGCCGAAGGCGATGGTCACCATCGCGAGGTAGGGCCCGGACACGCGCAGCGCCGCCGAGGCCACCGCGGCCCCGAGGACCGCGGCCACCAGCACCGCGGCGATCGCCGCCGCCCAGCGCGGGGCCGCGAGCCGGGTGGCGGCCAGGCCCGCCGCGTACGCCCCGAGCGCGTAGAAGCCGGCGTGCCCGAGGGAGATCTGGCCGGTGAATCCGGCGAGCACGTTGAGTCCGGCGGTGACGATGGTCAGCAGGCCGATGCTGCACGCGAGGTAGAGATAGTACGTGTTGGCGGTCAGGGCGGGCAGCGCGAGCGCCGCGGCGGCCGCCAGCGCCCAGCCCACGCGCGGGGTCACACGCGCCTCGCGGGCGGCTGGCCGAGCAGTCCCCAGGGCCGCGCCACCAGCACCGCGATCACCAGGGCGAAGCCCACGATCTCGCGCGCCCCGGTGGAGACGTAGCCGGCCACGAAGGCCTCGAGCACGCCGTAGCCCAGTCCCGCGACGACGATGCCGGGTGCCGAGCCGAGGCCGCCGATGATCGCGACCGCGAAGGCCTTCAGCCCGATGATCGTCCCCATGGTGGGCGCCACGTTCAGCAGCGGAGCCAGGAGCACGCCCGCCACGCCGGCCAGCACCGCGGACAGCGCGTAGGCGGCCATGACCGCGCGCTCGATGTGGATGCCCATGAGGCCGGCCGCCTCGGCGTTCCAGGCCACCGCCTTGAGCTGCCGGCCGTACGGCGTGCGGTGATAGAAGACCTGCACGAGAACCATGAGGGTCAGGCCCACCACCGGCACCATCAGCTCCTGAGGATAGAAGCCGGCGCCGCCCACCAGGATCGGCCGCTGGGTGAGCGCGGACGGGAACGCGCGCGCGTCCTTGCCGAAGAGCAGCTGGGCCACGTTCTCGGCGATGATGCCGCAGGCGATGGTCGAGAGCAGCCACGCCGGCGAGGCGGTGCGGAAGAAGGGCCGCACCGCCACCCGTTCCACGACGATCCCGAAGGCGGCGAGGGCCAGGAGCGTCACCAGCAGGCCGACGGCCAGCGGCCAGCCGAGCGCCACCACGACCGCCCACGCGACCACCGCGCCCACCATCACCGCGTGCCCCTGCGAGAAGTTCATGGTGCGGCTGGTCGCCCAGGTGATGTGGTAGCCGAGAGCGACCAGCCCGTACATGCTGCCGAGGGCCAGCCCCGTGACGAGCAGCTGTACGAGCAAGCGAGTCTACTTGGCGGCGAGAGGGACGATCTTGCCCGCCTTCCAGACCACCATGATGTAGTCGCCGTCGTTCAGCGCGTCGTGCTGCTCGGCGGTGAACGGCTTCCGGTAGGTCTTGATCAGGCCCTTGTACTCGGCGCCGAGGTTCTCGAGCGCATCGCGCACCTTCGCCCCCTCGGAGGAGCCGGCCTGTTCGATGGCCATGGCCACGAGGTGGACGCCGTCGTAGGCGTTGGCGGTCCCGACCGGCGCGATGACGTCCTGGGGGCCCTTCACGCCGTATTTTTCCTTGAGCATCTTCAGCACGTATTCGCCGCGCTCGTTCTGCTTGCCGAAGAACGAGTAGGTCTGCAGGAACGCGACGCCGTCCGAGAGATCGCCGGTCAGCTCCGCGAAGCGGCCGCCGGAGATGCCCCAGTGCGACACCATCGGGATCTCCCAGCCGATCTTCGCCCGCGACTTCACCACCTGCGCGCCCTCGGGCGCGTTGGCCACCAGCACCACGTGGTCGGCGCCGGCGCCCTTCAGCCGCAGCAGCTGCGGGCTCATGTCCGGGTCGCCCCAGTTGAATTTCTCGATGCCCACCGCCTTGATGCCCTTGGCCCCGAGCCACTTGGTCAGGCCCGCCTCGTTCGACTGGCCCCAGCTCGTGTTCTCGAGCAGCAGGCCGGGCTTGCCCTTGCGCAGCACGTCGGTGGCGTAGCGGGTGAGGAATTTGTCGGCGTCGTCGTCGTTGGCCGAGACCCGGAACACGTAGTTGGGCGTCTGCCCGTTCCGCGTGATGTTCGTGCCGGCAGCCCACGCGCCCATGTAGGGCGTCTTGAGCTCCTGCCAGACCGCCACCTGGGCGAGGGCGACCGGGGTATGCAGGCCGCCGAACACCGCGCTGACCTTCTCGCGCTCCACCAGCTCGCGCGCGATGGTCACGCCCTTGGCCGGCTGGCCCTCGTCGTCGCGGACCACCAACCGCAATGGGCGGCCACCCAGCACGCCGCCCTTGGCGTTGATCTCCTCGATGGCGATCTCGAGCCCGCGCTTGATGGCCTCGCCCGAGGCCGCCGAGCCGCCGGAGACCGCCGCGGTGAGCCCGATCTTGACCGGCTCCTTGGACTGGGCCAGCACCACGACCCCCGGGACCGCAAGCACGGCCAGGGTGAAGAGCAGAGTAGAGGCACTGCGTCGCATGGAATCCTCCTGCGGCAATCAGATGATGGCGATGCGCCGTCGGCGCGACAGAGCGGTACTGTAGTTATCACAGCGGGGGGTGCCCCCGCTACCGGGACTTCCGTTCAGCTGCGGGGGCCCGGACATGGCCCCCGCACTCCCCCAGTGGCGGACAGCCGTCCAGCGGACGGCCGTTTACTTCTTCAAGGCTCTTCAGCTGCGGGGGCCCGGACATGGCCCCCGCACTCCCCCAGGCCGCGGGCATTCGGGTGGCGGCCGGCCGCCGCTACTTCGGGGCGGTGATGCCGTAGGCCTTGAGCTTGCGGTAGAGGTGGCTGCGCTCGATGCCGAGCCGCTCGGCGGTGCGGGTCATGTTCCACTCGTTGGCCCGCAGCTCGCTCAGGATGAAGGCGCGCTCGAAGGCCTCGCGGGCCTCCTTCAGCGTGCGCTCGCGCTGGCCGTCGTCGCCCGTCGACTCCGCGTCGCGGGGGCGCAGCGGGGGCGGGAGGTCCTCGGGGCCGATGACGTCGCGGGGGGTCATGATGACGAGCCGCTCCACCATGTTGCGCAGCTCGCGCACGTTGCCCGGCCAGTCGTAGGAGAGGAAATAGGCGAGGGCTTCCACCGAGACGGTCTTGGGCCGCTTGCCGTTCTCGGCCGAGAACATCGTCACGAAGTGGGCCACCAGCAGCGGCAGGTCCTCCTTGCGCTGACGCAGCGGCGGCACCTCGATCGGGATGACGTTCAGCCGGTAGTACAGGTCCTCGCGGAACGCGCCGACCGCGATGCGCTCGGGCAGGTTCTGGTTCGAGGCGGCGAGGACCCGCACGTCCACCCGGACGGTGTCCTTGCCGCCGACCCGCTCGAAGGCCTGCTCCTCCAGGGCGCGCAGCACCTTGGCCTGGGTCTTGAGGCTCATGTCGCCGATCTCGTCGAGGAAGAGGGTGCCCTGGTCGGCCAGCTCGAACTTGCCGCGCCGGCGCGCCACCGCCCCGGTGAAGGCGCCCCGTTCGTGGCCGAACAGCTCCGACTCGATCAGCTCCTCGGGGATGGCCGCGCAGTTCACCTCGACGAAGGGGCCGTCGCGGCGGGCGGACAGCGCGTGCACCGCGCGGGCCACCAGCTCCTTGCCCGAGCCGTTCTCTCCCTGGATGAGCACGCGGCCGCTCGAGGGCGCGGCCACCGCGATCTGCTGGCGCAGGTGCTCGATCAGCGCGCTCTGGCCGACGATCTCCTGGCCGCGCTCGAGCTGGGCGCGCAGGGTGCGGTTCTCCCGCTCGAGCCGGGTGTGCTCGAGCGCGCGGTTGGCGATGAGCAGCGTCTTCTCGAGCGACAGCGGCTTTTCGATGAAGTCGTAGGCGCCGAGCTTGGTGGCCTTCACCGCGGTTTCGATGGTGGCGTGGCCGGAGATCATCACCACCACCGTCTCGGGCCGCAGGCGCTTCAGCTCGGCCAGCGTGTCGAGCCCGTCGATGCCCGGCATCCAGATGTCGAGGAAGATGATGTCGGGCACCTCGTCCTGCAGGCGGGCGATCGCCTCTTCCCCGGAGCCCACCGCGGTCACTCGATATCCTTCATCCTCGAGAACGCCTCTCAACGTCGTCCGGATCGCGCGCTCGTCGTCGACGATCAGGATGTGCTCGCCGGGCATGGGAGCGCGCCTCAGGCCTGGACCGGCGCGGCCACCGGCCGGCCCGCGGGCAATTCGACCACGAACCGGCTGCCGTGCGGCGTGTTGTCCTCCACGCGGATGGTGCCGCCGTGGTCGGAGACGATCTGGTGGACGATCGGCAGGCCCAGGCCCATCCCGGTGGCCTTGGTGGAGAAGTAGGGGACGAAGAGCCGCTCGCGGTCGTCCGCCGCGATGCCCGGCCCGTCGTCGGCGACCACGATGCGCGCCCGATGCGCCTCGGGCAGCCACGCGGTCTGCACCACCACCTCGCCGGTGGCGCCGACCGCCTCCACCGCGTTGTCCACCAGGTTCAGGACCGCGCGCTTGATCTGGTCCGGATCCACCTCGATGGGCGGCAGGTCCGGCGAGAACACCGCGCGAATCGCGAGGCCCGGGTGCGACTCGCGATAGAGGACGACCACGCTCTCGAGCAGCCGGGCCAGGTCGGTGGGCTTGGGAGTCAGCGCGGGCATCCGCGCGAAGCGGGAGAACTCGTCGACCAGCTGTCGCAGCCCGTCGACCTCCTGGATGATGGTCCCGGTGGCCTCCTCGAGCAGCCGCTTCTCGTCCGCGCTGCGGTCGGAACCGAGCCGGCGACGCAGACGCTGGGCCGAGAGCTGGATCGGGGTGAGCGGATTCTTGATCTCGTGGGCGATGCGCTGGGCGACCTCGCGCCATGCGGCCAGCCGCTGGGCCTTCAGCAGCTCGGTGAGGTCGTCGAACGCGAGCACCATCCCCAGGTAGCCGCCGTCGGGTCCGCGCAGCGCGGTGGCGGAGGCGAGCAGAGCCACCGCCTGCCCCCCGCGCCGCAGGTGCACCTCGCGGTCGAGCATGCCCTCCCGTACGCGGCCCATGCGCTGGATCAGCGCGTCGATCTCGGTGTACTCGGGCGAGCGGAAGACGCGCGCGGCCGGGCGGCCGTGGATCTGCGAGGCGTCGAGGCCGAGCAGTCGCTCGGCCGCGCTGTTGATGGTGGTGACGCGGCCCTCCGGGTCCAGCGACACCACGCCGGTCGCGACCGCCTCCAGCACCGTCTCGGTGTAGCGCCGCCGATCTTCCATCTCGGCGTGCTTGGACTGCAGATCGCGATAGGTCTCCTCGAGCTTCGACTGCGACGCGGCGAGGTCTCCGGTCATCCGGTTGAAGGAGTCCACCAGGATGCCGATCTCGTCGTCGGCGCGGACCTCGACCTTGTATCGCAGGTTCCCCGCCGCGACCTCCCGCGTCCCCTCGGCCAGCATCTGAATGGGCTCGGTGATGCCGCGGGCCAGGTAGAGCCCGAACCAGGTGGCCGAGAACACGATGATCAGGGTCATCAGCAGGAAGAGCAGGATGTAGATGCCCTTGATCGGGTTCTTGAGCAGCCGCAGCTGCTTGTACTCCTGGAAGGCCTGGCTGATGTTGCGCAGCCGATTCTCGAGCCGCTGGGGCACGTGGATGGCCACCACCATGGCCGCGGCCACCGACTGGTCGGCGTCGCGGATCGGCACCATCGCCTGGATCATGTCGCCGTTGTCCAGCTCGTGGACGGTGGTGATCTCCTGACCGGCCAGCGCCTGCTTGACGTTCTCGGTGTTGGCCGAGCGGGTGGGCACCTTGGCCAGCACCGGGTTCTTGACGTGCACCAGCTCCTGCCCCTCGCGGTTGAAGACGGTGATGGCCGCGACCCCGAGCCGCTCCTGCTGATCGGCGAGGAAGGCGGCCAGCGCCTCGCGCTTGTTCTCGGCGAGGAGGCCGTCGCGCTCGATCACGCGCCCCATGTAGCGGTCGTGCCGCAGCGCGGTGCTCTCCAGGCTCTGGTAGTAGGTCTGGGCGACCTCCATGGCCTGGTCGAGCGGCCGCTCCACCTGCGGCTTGAACCACCCCTCGATCGAGGTGGTGATGAAGTTGGACGCGATCAGGAAGATGAGGATGCCGGGGCCGAGGGCCAGGGCCATGAAGGTCAGGACGAGCTTGGCCTTGAACCGCGAGCCGATGATCTTCTGCCGCCGCTCGAACGAGAGCTTCACCAGGTTGCGGAAGAGCAGGACGAGCAGCAGCAGGAAGACGACCAGGTTCAGGTTGAAGAGGAAGAAGACGATGAGGTTGGAGGCGAAGGGGATCTTGGGCGCGCGGATGCCCACCTCGAAGACGGTGGCCACCACCAGGAGGACGAGGATCCCGGCGATGATGAGCAGGTTCCGCTTGCGCTTCTCCTGCTCGTCGAGCCGCTCGGGGCGGCGGGCGGTGAGCGGCGTCACTGGTTCCTCACCGGGGTGAGCAGGCTCGACTGCACCCAGGGCGTCTCCTCGGCCTCACCGGTCATGCGCGCGAACCAGGAATTGACGCCCCCGAGCGAGACGTCGGAGCGCGCCCGCACGTAGTAGAGCTCCTGCCGGTCGAGCGCGACCACCGGCGCGATCTGGCCGACCCGCAGCTCCGAGATCATGCGCTGGGCCTCGCGCAGGTCCTTGGTGAGAATCGGCTCGCGGGCCTCGCCCTTGAGCGCGGTGATCTTGTACTCCTTGGTGAGCACGTTGTAGGTGAGCTGCCGCTCCACCGTGCGGACCTGCAGGCGCCGATCCACTCCGAACCGCGCGTACTGCCACAGCTCGACGTAGTAGCGCACGTGGGCCGCGATCCCGGTGTGGATGGACTCGTGCAGGGAGTCGGGGATCGCGTCGAAGAGCACCACCGTCACCGTCACGTCGTAGTCGTTGAGGAAGACCGAGAGATTGCTGATGCGGACGTCGGCGGCGGCCCGCGCCGGCGCCATCAGGGAGGCCAGCACGAGCGCCCCGAGCAGGCTCAGGGCGAGCGCGGTCGAGGAGAGCGGCCGACGTCGGCGGGGTTCCATGGCACAGACGGCCCATTATAGCGTCGGGCCGGAAGCCCGCGGCGGTTCGGCGGGGGCAGCAGATCGGGGGAAGCCAGGGGCGCCGCGAGCGCGGCGGATGGCTACAGGGCGGCGATGCCGGGCAGGAAGCCGTCGCCGGTCGTGCCCACCGCGGCGGGCACGGCGGGCCGGATCGAGCGGGCGGCCACGCGGCGCCGGTCGGCGGCCACCGCCTTCTGGATCGCCATCACCAGCTGATGGTTCAGCGCGTGTCCGGCATTGCGGCCGACCACGTGGGCCCTCAGCGGCCGACCGAGGAGGAACAGGTCGCCCACGAGGTCCAGGATCTTGTGGCGCACGAACTCGTCGGGGAACCGCAGGCTGTCGTTCAGCACCGAGCGCTTGCCGACCACGACCGCGTTCTCGAGCGAACCGCCGCGAGCCAGACCGTTCTGGCGCATCGCCGGCACGTCCCGCAGGAAGCCGTAGGTCCTGGCCGCGGCCAGCTCCTGATCGAAGACCTGCTCGGTGATGCCGTAGGTGCCGACCTGCAGTCCGATGATCGGGTGGTTGTTGTCGAGCGTGTAGCTGATGCGGAGCGAGTCGGCGGGCAAGACCTCGAGCCAGCGGCTCTCGGTGCCCACGCGAATCGGCTCGCTGATCGTCAGGGGCCGCCGCGGGGCCGGCAGGCTGACGCCGCCGGCCGACCGCAGCAGATCCATGAACGGCTTCGCGCTGCCGTCGGCGGCGGGAACCTCGGGACCGTCGATGTCCACCACCATGTTGTCGACGCCGAGCGCCGCCGCTGCGGCCATCAGGTGCTCCACGGTACGCACCCGCACGCCGAAGGCCCCAACCGTGGTCGCGGAATTGGTGTCGACCACGTGATCGGCATTCGCCGGAATCAGCGTGCCGTCGGTGGCGCGGAAGAGCACACCCGTGTCCGCGCCGGCCGGGGAGACCCGAAGCGCCACCGGCTCACCCGAATGAAGGCCGATGCCCGCCATCTCCACCGGATGTCTGAGGGTCCGCTGCTGGTCCATGGCTGGGTCTACGATAGGCAAAGCAGGTGCCAGCCGGCAAATTTCACGTCAAGTGCCCGTTTCGGTTGACCTGACCTGTTGACGAAACCAGCCCCGCCAAGCCCCAGGTTGCAGGAATGACACACTGCCGGAAATGCCTTGTGTCAGATCAGCAACATCAGAGATCCAGCGTGGCTCGTACTCGGAAGCCGTCGGATTCTCCTTGCACCGAGAGACCTTGCGCGCCAATGCCCCGGATGACTGCTCTCGCGACGTGCCGGGTCGGGTCGATCGGCTCCCCGTGCAGGAAGGCATGAAGACGGAGCGGCTCGGCCCCCGCCGAGGAAGCCGCCTCGAAGACCGCGAACTCGATCGAGCGGCAGGCGAATCCCTCCACCTCGTGGACGTAGAGGCACTCGTCGAGCCAGCGCCGGAGCAGGGCCGCCGGGTCGGGACCGTGCGCGCGAACCTCCCGGACCTCCGTCTCGTCGACCGACGCCGGATCCACCGCGGCGGCGAACAGGGCCAGCGCGATTCGCGAGAAGGCCTCGGGGAGCGTGGGCGCGTCCGCGTACAGATCCATGGTCAGCCACGCCCCAGGTCCCCGTAGCGGGCCTGCAGGAGCGCCACCGCCACCGCGCCGGCCGTCTCCGTCCGTAGCAGGCGCGGCCCGAGCGAGGCCACGAGGGCGCCCGCGCCGGCGAGGCCGTGAACCTCGTCGCCGGTGAGCCCGCCCTCGGGGCCCACCACCACGGTCGCGCGGAGACAGGGGCCGGCGGGCAGGAGGGTGTCGAGCCGCCGTCGCTCCTCTTCCCAGAAGCAGACGAGCAGCCCGGCCGCCGACGCCTCGGGTCGCCACGCGGCCAGTCGGGTCGGCGCGGCCACCTCGGGCACCGCCGCGCGCCCGCTCTGCTGCGCGGCCTCCCGCGCGACCCGCCGCCAGCGCCCGAGGCGCGAATCGGAGCGGCCGGGCTCGAGGCGCACCACGGTGCGCTCGCTCAGCAGCGGGATCACGCGCGTGACCCCGAGCTCGGTGGCCATGCGGATCACATGCTCCATCTTGTCGCCCTTGGGAACGGCCTGGGCCAGTGTGAGGTCGAGGGGCGATTCGGTGGCCAGCGCCGAACGGCCCACCACCACGCCCTCGGCGCGCCGCGACGCGATCGAGGTGAGCCGCACCGAGAGCAGCTGCCCGCTCGCGTCGACGGCCTGCACGATCTCGCCGGCCGCCGCGCGCAGGACCCGCCCGAGGTGATGGGCCGCCGCGGCATCGAAGACCACTCGGTCACCGTCGACGGCGTCCGGCCCCAGATGGAAGCGGGTCACCGAGCCGGCGCGGCCAGTAGGAGGGAGGCCCAGCCATCGAGCGGCACGCTCCAGCGCGTGCCGAAGCCAAGCCCGGAGAGCGCCTCGGCGACCCGGACGTCCTCGCCGTCCAGCATGCCGCCGAGCACGAGGTGCCCGCCCGGGACGACGAGCCGGGCGTAGTGCTCGGCCAGGGCGAGATGCGCGTGGGTCAGCAGATTGGCCACCACCACTGGGAATCGCCCCTCCACGTCCTGCGGCTCGGCCAGGCGCACCGTCAGACCGGCGCAGCCGTTCCGCGCCGCATTGACCTGCGCGGCGGCCACCGCGTCGGGGTCCGTGTCGATGGCCAGCACGCTCGGCGCCCCGAGCCGCAGCGCCGCGATGGCCAGGATGCCGGTGCCGGTGCCGATGTCGAGGACCGCCGAGCCGGGTGCGGCCTCGAGGGCGTCCTCGAGCAGGACCAGGCAGCCCTCGGTGGTGCCGTGATGCCCGGTCCCGAACGCGCGGCCCGGCTCGATCACGACGGCGAGCCGCTCCCCGTTCGGCGCGGCGGAGTCGGGCCCGGGCTCGGCGAGCCACGGCGGCATCACCAGGAGGCGTCGACCGACCTCGCGCACCGGGAACGATTGCTGCCAGGCGCTCGCCCACGCCTCGTCGAGCAGCGGCGCCACCTCGGCGCTTTCCGGCGGCAGCGAGAAGCCGAGCGCGCGCAGCGAGGCCTGATAGACCTGCACCGCGGTCAGCAGGCCGATGGAGGACGCGCGCTCCGGGAAGAACGCGCGCAGCCGCGGGCTCCGACCCGGCACTTCCTCCTCGACCACGCCGAGGGCGCCCTGCTCCCAGAGGAAATTGGTCAGCCCCTCGGAAGTCTCGGCGGTGGCGGGAACCGTCAGCTGCCAGAACGGCATCAACTACCGAACAGCTGCTTCATCCGCTCGACGAACTTGGAGACGCGAGGCCCCGAGCCGCCGTCGGGGGACCCCCGGAATTCCTCCAGCAGCTCGCGCTGGCGCGCGGTGAGCTGGGTGGGCACCTCGACCACGACGTCGTACACCGCGTCGCCGCGCCCGCGCCCGCGCAGATGCGGCATGCCCTTGCCCTTGAGGACCAGGCGCTGTCCCGGCTGGGTGCCCGCGGGGACCTTCAGCTTGGCGGTGCCGTCCAGCACCGGGACCTCGACCTCGTCGCCCAGGGCGACCTGGGGAAAGGTCAGCGGCAATTCGCAGATGAGATGCGCGCCCTCGCGGACGAAGATCTCGTGCGGCTTGATGTGGAGCACCACATAGAGATCCCCGGTCGGCCCGCCTTGCGTCCCGCCCTCGCCCTCGCCGGTCAGGCGCAGCTGATTGCCGTGCTCGACGCCCGCCGGGATCGTGACCTTGAGCAGCCGCTCGCGCGAGATGCGCCCCTGGCCGCGGCAGGTCGAGCACGGGTTGCGGACGATCCGGCCCTCGCCCCGGCAATTCGGGCAGGGACGGGCCACCGTGAGGAAGCCCTGCGAGAAGCGCACCTGGCCTTGCCCCCGGCAGGTGCCGCAGACCTCGGGCTGGCTGCCCGGCTCGACGCCCGAGCCTCGGCAGCCCTCGCAGGTCTCGAGCCGCGGAACCTGCAGCTTGGTCTCCATGCCCTGGGCGGCCTCCTCGAGCGTGATCTCGAGGTCGTAGCGCAGGTCGTCGCCCCGCCGCGCGCGGGTGCGGGAGCGTCCGCGGTCGCCGCCGCCGAAGAAGCCCTCGAAGAGATCCTCGAAGATGGTCCCAAATCCGGCTTCGCCCACCCCGCCTCCGACAGTCCCGAAGCGGTCGTATTGGGCGCGCTTCTCCGGGTCGGAGAGCACGGTGTAGGCCTCGCTGACCTCCTTGAAGCGCTCCTCGGCCTTGCGGTCGCCGGGGTTGCGGTCGGGATGGTAGGCGCGAGCGAGGTTGCGGTAGGCCTTCTTCAGCGCGGCGTCGTCGGCGTCTCGGGGAACCCCGAGGACGCTGTAGTAGTCCTTGGCCGCCACGCTACGAGCTGGAGCCCGCGTCCCGATCGTCGGGAGCCATCGCCACGGTGACCATCGCGGGTCGAAGGACCCGTCCGTTCAGCAGATAGCCCCGGGCGGTCTCCCCCGCTACCGTCAGGTCCGGCAGGTCCGGGCGCTGGACCCGGGCGACCGCCTCGTGGCGCTCCGGATCGAAGGGCTGGCCGACCGACACGAACGGAGTGAGGCCGAATTTCTCGAGCACTCGGAGCAGCTCGCGCTGGATCAGCTCGACGCCCGCCGTCACCGCTGCGGTCGGCTCGGCGCGGGCGGCCTGCAGCGCCCGGTCGAGATTGTCCAGCACCGGCAGGAGGTCGCGCAGCACCGACTCGTTGGCATAGCGGGTATACTCGTCCCGCTCCCGGGCGTTGCGCTTCCGGACGTTGTCGAACTCGGCGACGGCCCGGACGTAGCGGTCCTGCTGGGCTTCCAGCTCACGGGTCTTGGCCTCGAGCGCCTCTCGGAGACGCTGGATCTCCTCGTCACGCTCGTCGGCCAGGGGTCCATTCACGAACGACGATTCACTCATGGCAGACCGTAATTATAGCAGACGGTCCGACACCCCCCGGGCTCCCGGACCTGGCGATCGCGCGCCGTCCGCCGACCGGGGGAGTGCGGGGCCACAGCTCCGACGGCTGTCCGCCGCTTGGGGGAGTGCGGGGGCCATTTCTGGGCCCCCGCAGCTGAACAGCTTAAAGAACTAAACGGTTGTCCGCCGGCCCCGCCCGCCCTACGGCAAATACAGCTGCTGCCTCACCCGCGAGAGCGAGATCGAGACGATCCGCGCCGTCTCGTCGACGATCGACATGACCTCGGTGTAAGGCATCCGCCGCGGGCCCACCACACCCAGCACGCCCAGGATCTGGTCCCGGTAGCTGTAGGTGGAGGTGATCAGGCTGCACCCCCGCATCTCCTCCACCGGGTTCTCGCCGCCGATCATCACGTGGAGACCCTGCTCCTCGGCCATGCGGGAGAGCAGATCCACCAGGCGGGCCTTGTCCTCGAAGGCGCGCAGCATCGAGCGCAGGGTGGTCGGCTCGGACAGATCGGGGTGGTCCAGCATGTTGGTGGCGCCGCTGATGTATAGCGTGCGGTCGCGCAGCATCGCCACCACCTCGTCGAGCACGAGCCGGCTTCGCGTCCAGAGCGGATCGAGCGGGTCGGCCGGCCGCGTCAGCTCGTCGAGGATCTCCTGGAAGGTCTTGCCGCGGAAGCGACGAGTCAGCGCGCGGCCCATCTCGCGCAGCTCATCGGCGCCGCCGCGCGGCACCGCCGCGAGCGGCCGCGCGGTGACCCAGCCGGTCTCGGTCACCAGCACCGCGAGGGCGCGCTCCTCGTCCAGCGCGACCAGCTCGATCCGGTCGAGAGCGGTGTGCTTGAGCGGCGGCGCCAGCAGCACGCCCATCATGTGGGTGTCCGAGGACAGTCGCCCTGGGGTCTCGGCCATCAGCCGCTCGGCCGCCTCGGCGTGGGGCACGACCGCGGGCGGCCCGACCGCGGGCGCCTGCCCGGCCACCCACGGCACCCGCTGCAGGTGATCGACGTAGAAGCGATACGCCGCGTCGGTGGGCACGCGGCCCGCCGAGGTGTGCGGCTGCACGAGGTAGCCCATCTCCTCGAGGTCGGCCATCGCGTTGCGGATGGTGGCCGGAGAGAGGCCGCGGATGTGGCGGCGCGCTATCGCGCGGGAGCCCACCGGCTCGCCGGTCTCCACGTACTCGGCGATCACCGAGAGCAGCACCTGACGGCTGCGCTGATCGAGAGTGGGCGCCGCGGTCATGGTGGCGCGATCTTACCCCTAGAGCAGCTCGGTGAACAGGGCATCGGACAGGAGAAAGCCCGCCTCGGTGAGTCGCACGCGCCCGTCGTGCTCCACGAGGAGCCCGCGCTCCCGCCAGGCGTCGAGGGCCCGGGGCAGGCGGTCGCGCTCCAGCGCGCAGCGCTCGGCGAGCCGCTCGGCCGCGATCCCGTCGCTGGTGCGCAATCCCAGGATGAGCTGCTCGGCCAGAGCCTGACGGTCGGTCAGCACCTCGTGGCTCTGCAGCGGGAGGCGGCCGGCCTCCACGAGCGAGCAGTAGCGCTCGACCGGCTTGACGTTGCCATAGCGCACGCGCCCCAGGAAGCCGCACGCGCCCGGCCCCAGCGCGAGGTATTCCTGCCAGCGCCAGTAGCGCTGGTTGTGATGCGAGCGGAAGCCGGGCCGCGCATAGTTGGAGACTTCGTAGTGCTCGAAGCCCGCCTCGGCGGCCAGTCGTGCGAGCGTCCAGTACTGGGCGGTCACCGTCTCCTCGCCGGGCAGCGAGCCGACGCCGGCCGCGTGCCAGAGGCTGCCCTCGTCCAGGGTCAGCGCGTAGGCGGAGAGGTGATCGGGCTGCCACGCGAGCGCCTCCCGGACCGTCGCGGTCCACGTCGCCAGGTCGAGGCCGGGCAAGCCGTAGATGAGGTCCACGCTGACGTTGTCGAAGCCGGCCTCCCGGGCGGCCGCGAAGGCCCGCCGCGCCTGGCCGGCCGAGTGGCGCCGGTCGAGACGCGGCAGCACCGCGTCGTCGAGGCTCTGCACGCCCAGGCTGATCCGGGTGACCCCGGCGCGCCGGTAGCCGGCGAGACGCTCGACGGTGAGATCGTCGGGATTGCACTCCGCGGTCACCTCGGCGGAGGGCTCGAGCGCGAGCCGAGCGCCCAGGTGGGCGAGCACCTGGGTCATCTGGGCGGCGTCGAGGAGCGACGGCGTGCCGCCGCCCAGGAACACGGTGTCGAGCGTCACCCCGCGGGCCCACGGGGCCGCGGCGGCGAGATCACACTCGCGGACCAGGGCGGAGAGGAACCGGTCGAGCCCGCCCGGCGTGTAGGGCGCGGTGTTGAAGGAGCAGTACCCGCAGCGCTCGACGCAGAACGGCAGGTGCACGTAGGCCCCGAGCCGGGCGGCGCGGGGCGTCCAGCCGGTTACGGCAGATACTGGCCCAGCCGCCGCCAGCGCAGCCAATGCCCGTCCCCGTTCCAGGACCAGTAGATCAGGAAGGCCTTGCCGCGGATCTTCTCCCGGCGGACGAAGCCCCAGTAGCGGCTGTCCTGCGAGTTGTCCCGGTTGTCGCCCATGACGAAGTACGACCCCTCCGGCACCCGCAGCGGCTCGCACGCGTAGGCGTAGCTGCACGGTGAGCCGGCGGGGCCCGAGAAGGATCCCGGCCGCACGTACGGCTCGTCGATCAGGCGGCCGTTGAGCGTCACCCGGTTGTCGCGCACCTGCACGGTGTCCCCGCCGACCGCGATGATGCGCTTGATGAAGTCGCGCGTCTCGTCGTTGGGGTACTTGAACACCACGATGTCGCCCCGATGGGGATCGCGCACCGCGGGCAGGTGCCGGTCGGTGAGGGGGATCTCGGCTCCGTAGAGGAACTTGTTGACCAGGATGTAGTCGCCGATCAGCAGGGTGTCCATCATCGAGCCGGAGGGAATCGTGAAGGCCTGTACCGCGAACTGGCGGATGAAGAGGGCCAGCAGCACCGCGATGATGATCGCTTCCGAGTACTCGCGGAAGAGAGACTTCTTGCGCACCTTGACCGCCGGGGTGGCCGGCGCGGTATCGCGGTCGGGGCGAACCTGGAGGTCGTTCATGGGCGGCTCAGCTCTTCAGCACCGACAGGAACGCCTCCTGCGGAACCTCGACCTTTCCGACCTGCTTCATCCGTTTCTTGCCTTCCTTCTGCTTCTCGAGCAGCTTGCGCTTGCGCGTGATGTCGCCGCCGTAGCACTTGGCGGTGACGTTCTTGCCCATGGCCTTGACCGTCTCGCGGGCGATGACCCGGCTGCCGATGGCGGCCTGGATCGCGACCTCGTAGAGCTGGCGCGGGATCACCGCCCGCAGCTTCTCGGTCAGGGCCTTGCCCTTCTCGTAGGCCTTCTCGCGGTGGACGATGATGGAGAGCGCGTCGACCGGATCGCCGTTGAGCAGGATGTCCAGCTTCACCATGTCCGAGGCCCGGAACTCCAGGAACTCGTAGTCGAAGGAGGCGTAGCCCTTGGAGATCGACTTCAGGCGATCGTAGAAGTCGACCACGATCTCGCTCAGCGGGAAATCGAACTGGATGTGGACCCGCTTGCCGATGTACTCGAGCGACTTGTGCTCGCCCCGCTTGTCCTGGGCGAGCTTGTAGATCTCGCTCATGAACTCGGTGGGCACGAAGATCGAGCCGCGCACGTAGGGCTCCTCGATCCGCTCGATGCGGTCGACCGGGGGCAGCTTGGAGGGGTTCTCCACCTCCAGCACCTCGCCGGCCAGGGTGACGACTTTGAATCGGACGCTCGGGGCGGTGACGATGAGGGAGAGATTGAACTCGCGCTCGAGCCGCTCCTGCACGATCTCGAGGTGGAGCATGCCGAGGAAGCCGCAGCGGAAGCCGTAGCCGAGCGCGAGCGACGTCTCCGGCTCGAAGTTGAACGCGGAGTCGTTCAGGCGCAGCTTCTCCAGTGCGTCGCGCAGACCCTCGTAGTCGGTGTCCTCGATCGGATAGAGCCCGGCGAACACCATGGACTTGGCGTCGCGATAGCCCGGGCAGGGCTCGGCGGTCGGCCGCAGCACGTCGGTGACCGTCTCGCCGATCTTGGCGTCGGCCACCCGCTTGATCGACGCGGTGAGGTAGCCGACCTGTCCCGCGCTCAGCTCGTCGATCGGGCGCATGTCGGGAGAGAAGACGCCGACCTGCTGAACCTCGTAGGTCTTGCCGTTGGACATCAACAAGATTTTGCTGCCCGCCCGCACCCGCCCGTCGATCAGCCGGATGTAGACCACCACGCCCTGGTAGGAGTCGTAAAACGAGTCGAACACCAGGGCCTTGAGCGGAGCGTCCACGTCGCCCTTCGGCGGGGGAATGCGCGAGACGATGGCCTCGAGCACCTCCGGGACGCCGGTGCCGTGCTTGGCCGAGATGGCCAGGGCCTCGTCGCCGTCGAGGGTGAGGATCTCGGTGATCTGGTTGCGGGTCGCCTCGACGTCGGCGGCGGGCAGGTCGATCTTGTTGATGACCGGGATGATCTCGAGGCCGCCGTCGAGCGCCAGATAGAAGTTGGCCAGCGTCTGGGCCTCGACGCCCTGGGCCGCGTCCACGATCAGCAGCGCGCCTTCGCACGCGGCCAGGGAGCGCGAGACCTCGTAGGAGAAGTCCACGTGCCCCGGCGTGTCGATCAGGTTCAGCGTGTACTGCTGCCCGTCCTTGGCTCGGTAGAGCAGCCGGACGGTGTGGGCCTTGATCGTGATGCCGCGCTCCTTCTCCAGATCCATCGAGTCGAGGACCTGGTCCACCGCCTTCTTGGCGTCCATGGTGCCGGTCAGCGACAGGAGACGGTCGGCCAGCGTGGATTTGCCGTGGTCGATGTGGGCGACGATGGAGAAATTGCGGATCAGCTCGATGGCCATCCGGCTAAGAATACCATGGCCTTGCGCGGCCCACGCGCCCTCGTCGCCCTGGCGGCCCGCGGCCTCGTACCTCGCGGTCTACAGGCAGGCGTTGGCGGGGACCGCGGTGTTGCCCTCCACGACCGCGGTGAAGCCGAGATGGGCGCCCGCGCCGATGCGGACGTGGGAGCCCACGATGCAATCCCGGAGGATCGCGTTCGGGCCGACCGTCACCGCGTCCCACAGGATGGCGCCCTCCACGGTAGCGCCCGCGCCGACGACGCAGCCGGCGCCCACTACCGCGTTGGGGCCGACGCGACAGCCGGGCTCGAGCTGCGCGCCCGCGCCGATCACGCAGGGCGGGATCACCATCGCGTCCGACGCCACGCGAGCGTCGCGGGCGACGAAGCGCCGGTCCGCGCCGGCGCCGGCCGGCGCCACGTCGGTCGCCACCTTGCCGGCCAGCAGGTCGAGCTGGCCCTGGCGGTACTTCGCGGGGCTGCCGATGTCGAGCCAGTAGCCGGGATGGACCCAGCCGTAGAACGGCACGCGGTCGCGCAGCAAGCCGGGAAACGTCTCGCGCTCGATCGAGACCGCGCGGCCGGTCGGGATCGCGGCCACCACCGAGCGATCGAGCACGTAGGCGCCCGCGTTGATGGTGTCGGTGGTGATGCGTCCGGCCTCCGGCTTCTCGATGAACGCCTTCACCGCGCCGTCCGACGCCAGCTCCACGAGGCCGTACTGGGTCGGGTCCGCCACCCGGGTGAGATAGATGGTGGCGTGCGATCCGCGCTCGGCGTGGAAGCGCAGCATCGCGGAGAGATCCACGTCGGCGAGGATGTCGCCGTTGAGCACGACCACGCGGCCTTCGACCAGATCGACTGCGTTGCGCACGCCGCCCGCGGTACCGAGCGGATCGACCTCCACCGCGTAGCGCAGGCTCACTCCGAACGCGCGGCCGTCGCCCATGGTCGCGCGCACCTCGTCGACCAGATAGGAGCACGAGAGCACCACGTCGGTGATCCCGTGACGGCGCAGCAGCGCGAGCTGGTAGGCGAGGAACGGGACGTTGAGGAGCGGGACGATCGGCTTGGGGACCGCGAGGGTCAGTGGCCGCAGTCGCGTGCCCTGACCCCCCGCCAGGATGATCGCGGTTATTGGCCCGCCCAGGGCTCGGCCTCGCTGATCAGCATCACCGGGATGCCGTCCCGGATCGGATAGGCCTTGCGGCACGCCGGACAGATGATTCGAGTCTCCTCGAAGATCAGCTCCCCCTTGCAGGCGGGGCACGCCAGGATGGCCCGCAGCTCCTCGTCGATCACGGCCGGGTCTCCTTCTGGAAGTAGCTGAAGGTGCGGCGGAGGCCCTCGGAGAGGGACACCGTCGGCTTCCAGCCGAGCACGCGCTCGGCCAGGGCCGGGCTCAGGCAGCTGCGCCGTTGCTCGCCCGGCCGCGCCGGCGCGTGCTCGGCCGCGACCTGGGAGCCCGCCGCGGCCACCAGCGCGCGGTAGAGCTCGTTGACGGTGGTTTCCACCCCGGTGCAGACGTTGACGGGCCCGGTGACGTCGGGCCGCTCGAGCGCGCGCACGTTGGCGGCGGCCACGTCCTCCACGTAGGTGTAATCGCGGGTCTGCTCGCCGTCGCCGTTGATCATCGGGACCTGGCCGGTGAGCAGGCGGTGGCAGAAGATGGCGATCACGCCGGCCTCGCCCTGCGGGTTCTGCCGCGGCCCGTAGATGTTCGCGTAGCGCAGCGAGATCCCGCTGATGCCGTAGATGCCGCTCCACGCGTTGACGTAGTGCTCCATCGCGACCTTGGTGATGCCGTAGGGTGAGATCGGCAGGGTCGGATGCGTCTCCGGGGTGGGGATCACGTCGGTGTCGCCGTAGCCGGCCCCGCCGCTCGACGAATAGATGATGCGGCGCACCCCGAAGCGCCGGCAGCACTCCAGCAGCCCGAGGCCGCCGCCCACGTTGACGCTCGCGTCGAAGAGCGGATCGGTCACCGAGCGGCCCACCGAGGCCTGCGCGGCCAGATGGGACACGACCTCCGGCCGCTCGGCCTCGAAGACCTCGGCGAGGCGGGCGCTGCGCAGGTCGATCGCGTGCAGGCGGGCGCGCGGGTTGACGTTGCGCGCGTCGCCGGTGGTGAGGTTGTCCACCACCGCCACCTCGTGGCCGGCGGCGAGGAAGGCGTCCACCACGTGGGAGCCGATGAAGCCGGCGCCGCCCGTGACCAGGATCTTCACGACTGGGCCACCAGCTTCTTGCACCAGTCGATCGTGCGCGTCAGGCCGTCCTCCACGTCGACCTTCGGCTCCCACCCCAGTACGCTCCGGGCCTTGCCGATGTCGGGCTGCCGCACCTTGGGATCGTCGGTGGGCAGCGGGCGGAACACGATCTCGCTCCTGGACCCGCTCAGCCGCACGATCTGCTCGGCCAGCTGGAGCAACGTCATCTCCCGCGGGTTGCCGATGTTGACCGGCTCGTTCACCGGCGCCTGCATGAGGGCCCAGATGCCCTCGACCAGGTCGGTGATGTAGGTGAACGAGCGCGTCTGCGAGCCGTCGCCGAACACGGTGAGCGGCTCGTTGCGCAGGGCCTGGCGCACGAAGGTCGGGATCGCGCGGCCGTCGGTCAGCCGCATGCGGGGGCCGTAGGTGTTGAAGATGCGCACGATGCGGGCGTCGAGGCCGTGCACGCGGTGGTAGGCCATCGTCATGGCCTCGGCGAAGCGCTTGGCCTCGTCGTAGACCCCGCGCGGCCCCACCGGGTTGACGTTGCCCCAGTAGTCCTCGCGCTGGGGATGCACGAGCGGGTCGCCGTAGACCTCGGAGGTGGAGGCGAGCAGGAACCGGGCGCGCCGCTCCTTGGCGAGCCCGAGCGCCTTGTGGGTGCCGAGGGCGCCCACCTTCAGGGTCTGGATGGGCAGCTCGAGATAGTCGATGGGCGACGCGGGGCTGGCGAAGTGGAGCACGTAGTCGAGCGCGCCGCCCACCACGATGTAGTTGGTGACGTCGTGCTTGACGAACAGGAAGCGCGGGTCGCTGATGTGGGCGATGTTGTCGGTCGACCCGGTGAGCAGGCTGTCCATGCACACGACCTCGCAGCCCCGGGCGAGCAGGAAGTCGCAGAGATGGGAGCCGATGAAGCCGGCCCCGCCCGTCACGAGCACGCGCACCGGGCCGGCCCTCAGCCCGCGAGCACGGGCTTGCGCCCGATCGAGTAGTACTCGAAGCCGAGCCGACGCATGCGCTCGGGCTCGTACAGATTGCGCGCGTCGAAGATCACGCGCCGCCGCAGGAGGCCGCCCAGCCGGTCGAGGTTCAGGTACTTGAACTCGTTCCACTCGGTGAGCAGGGCGACGCCGTCCGCCCCCGCCGCCGCCTCGTAGGCCGACTCGCAGAAGACCACGCCCTCGGGCATCATCGGTCGCGCGTTGTCCATCGCCACCGGGTCATAGGCCCGCAGCTGCGCGCCCGCCGCGTGAAGGAGACGCACCACCTCGAGGCTCTTGGCCTCGCGCATGTCGTCGGTGTTCGGCTTGAAGGCCAGACCCAGCACCGCGATCGTGCGATCCTCGAGCGGGCCCATCGCCTTCCGCATCATCTCCACCAGGTGCGCCGCGCGTTCCCGGTTGATCTCCACCACCGAGCGCAGGAGCTTGAAATCGTAGCCGAAGCGGGCCGCGGTGTGGATGAGGGAGTCGACGTCCTTGGGGAAGCAGGAGCCGCCGTAGCCGAGCCCGGCCTGGAGGAACTGCATCCCGATCCGGCTGTCCAGGCCCATGCCCTTCATCACCTGGCTCACGTCGGCGCCCGCGGTCTCGCAGATGTTGGCGATCGCGTTGATGAACGAGATCTTGGCGGCCAGGAAGGCGTTGGACGCGTACTTGATCACCTCGGCCGACGGCAGATCGGTGATGATCATGGGCCGCTCGAGCGGGGCGTAGAGCTCCACCAGGGTCATGGCCACCTGCTGGTTGGGGGCGCCGATGACGATGCGGTCGGGGCGCAGCGTGTCCTCGATGGCCGAGCCCTCCCGGAGGAACTCGGGGTTCGACACCACGTCGAAGTCGATCGGGCGCGGCTGGTGCTTCGTGATGACCTCGCGGACGAACTCGCCGGTTCCCACCGGGACCGTGGACTTGTTCACCACCACCTTGTACCGGTCCATCGCGCGCCCGATCGCGGCGGCCACCGCCTCGACGTGGGCGAGGTCGGTCTCGCCGGTCTCCTTGGGCGGGGTGCCGACCGCGATGAAGATGACGTCGGACTGGCGGACCGCGGCGGTCAGGTCGATGGTGAAGGTGAGCCGGCCATCGTCCTTGTTCCGGATCACCATCTCCTCGAGGCCCGGCTCGTAGATCGGCATCTGGCCGGCCCGCAGCGCCTCGATCTTGGCCTGATCGTTGTCCACGCAGACCACGTCGTTGCCGAGATCGGAGAAGACGGCTCCGGTCACCAGCCCCACGTACCCGGTTCCCACCACGCAGATGTTCATTCGATCAGACCTCCAGACGGGGTGTCAGGATAACAGACGAGCACATCCCCGCGCCAACGGGCCGGCGACCGGCGGACCGCTACCTCAGAGGAGGGCGTGCCGGACCAGCCGCTCGACCACCAGGGCCAGAAACAGCAGCAGCAGATAGAAGTTGGAGAACAGGAACAGCGAGAGCCACCCGCGCTGGTCCTCCGGCTGCCGGGCGAACTTGGTCGCGAGCCAGATGAGCCGGCCCCCGAGGGCGGCGGCCGCGACCAGCGCCACCGGTCCTCCCAGCCCGAAGGTGGGAGCGGCCAGCGACCAGGCGGTGAGGCCGAGCGCATAGAGCAGGATGAGCCGCGCGGTGCCCTCGACGCCGACCCGCTCCGAGACCATCGGAAAGCCGCCGGCCGCGTAGTCGGCGCGATAGCGCAGGGCCAGCGCCCAGAAGTGCGGCATCTGCCAAAGGAACAGGATGCCGAACAGCATCAGCGCGCCCGCATCGGCGAGATGGCCGCCGCCCGCGACCCAGCCGATGACCGGCGGGATGGACCCCGGAATCGCGCCCGGCACCGCCGCGAACGGCGAGTGCGGCTTCAGCCAGGGCGTGTAGACGCCGTTGTAGAAGGCGCTCGCGATGAGGCCGAGGATGCCGGCGGTGTGGCCGACGCCGAGCCAGAGGATGCCCGCGCCGCCCGCGATCGCGAGCAGCGCGAAGGCGAGCCCCTGCACGCGCGAGAGCCGACCGGACGGTAGGGGCCGGCCCGCGGTCCGGGCCATCAGGGCGTCGCGCCGGCGCTCCTGCACCTGATTCAGGGCGGAGGCGCCGCACGACAGGAGCATCACGCCGGCGAGCATCAACAGGCCCTGCGCCCACGGGAACTCCGGGCCGAGCGGGGCGCGCAGCATGAAGCCGGCCCCCGCCGACACCAGCACCAGGAGCACGATGCCGAACTTCGACAGCTCGGCGTACGCGCCGACGCGCTCGGTCACGCGGAGGGTGCCGATGTGCCGCGAGGCGGCCGCCGCGGCCCTAGGCGGCATGGGCCATGTCCCCCCGCCTCGAGGCCTTCCGCGCGGCCGACGGCACGAACCCGGGCCAGCCACCGGCCTCGACGCTCACCCAGACCAGCACCGCCCACAGCGAGTACCCGACCGCGGCGTGGGCCGCGCGGATCACCGGGGTGAGCTGCAGCAGCACCGTGGCGATGCCGAGCGAGACCTGCAGCACCGCGAGCGCGGCCACGAGTCGCGCCGCGACCGTCCGCCCGGCCAGCGCGAGATGGATGAACAGGCCGAGCAGCAGCACGCCGAGCCAGCGGTGCGCCCAGTGCACCGAGGGCAGCCAGCCGGTCGGGAACACGTCGCCGCTGCAGAGCGGGAAGTCCGGGCAGGCGAGCCCCGCGCCCGAGTGACGGACGTAGCCGCCGAGGGCCAGCTGAACGAGCAGGACGATCAGCCCCACCCGGGCGAGACGCCGCGGGCGGTCCGACGGGGCGGCCGCGGCGCCGCGCAGCCCGAGGCCCAGCACGATGAGCGCGGCCAGGATGAGCAGCGCGTTGATCAGGTGCGCGGTGCTGATCAGGTCCGGCAGCTTCAGCAGCACCGTGACGCCCCCGAGCGCGATCTGCACCACCAGCAGGATCGGCACGAGCCACGCGAGCCGACGCAGGCCGGGCGCGCGCGTCTGCGCCAGCGTCACCACCGTGGTGGCCACGATGAGCACGCTCGCGGCGAGCGCGGCCAGGCGATGGCCGTACTCGATCAGCACGTCCGCGCGAAGCGGAGGGATCACCGAGCCGTGGCAGAGCGGCCAGTCGGGGCAGGCGAGGCCCGACCCGGTCGCGCTCACCACGTTGCCGAGCGTCATCAGGATGAAGACCGCCGCCACCGCGGCGAAGGCGACGCGCGCGGCGGTCAACCGGATGCCCCCTTGCCGGCGCGATAGCCGCTCGGCTCGCCCTCCGCCTGGCGCAGCGCCAGATCGTCGCCCCCGGCGCCCTGCCAGCGGAAGAAGATCACCGATACCGCGAGCAGGAACACGAGTCCGCCCGGGATCCACATGATCAGGCCGCCCAGGTGCTGGTCGGCGTGCGGGGTGAGCCACGGCCAGATGCGCGGCGAGGTCGAGTAGTACGGGTACAGGATGCCGTCCGCCATCGAGATGAAGATGGCCACCATGACCATGGGCAGTCCCACCACGAACAGGTACAGGAGCTGGATCGGATACGGAGCGCGCGGCAGCTCGCCCACCGGGGAGAGCACCGGCCACCACAGGATCACCGAGGCGGCCATCATCAGCAGGTGCCCCACGATGTGCACCTGATGCTGGTCCATGGCCAGGTTGTAGACCGGAGGCAGGTGCCAGACCACCAGCACGACGTTGAACGTGGCGAAGGCGCCGGCCGGCTTCGTGAGCGTGCGCCCGAGCGAGCGCAGACGAGGATCCGACAGCAGCGGCCGCACCATCCAGCCGGGGGTGCCGTAGAGCAGCAGCGGCGGCATCGCGAAGACCAGCAGCATGTGTTGCACCATGTGCGCGCTGAAGAGGTAGTAGTCCGAGAGATCGTGGATGGGGCCGGTGAGGGCCACGAAGAGCACCCCGAGGGCGCCCCCGAACGAGGCGATCCGGAGCGGCTCCACTCCGGCGCGCGGGTCGAGACGGCCGCGCCACAACGTCGCGGCGGCGTAGGCGGCGCCGAGGGCCACGAGCCCACCGACCACGACCGGATCGGCCTGCCAGGCGGTCCAGTCGAAGCCATCGGGCCCGAGGGGCGGCGGCCCCGCGGCCCCGGGTACTACGTGCGCCATGGCTAGTGGGGACGGGGCAGCAGCAGGAAGGCGCTGAAGAGCGCCATGACCGCCATGATGATGGCGATGGCAATGATCAGCGGCCCCACGAAGAGAGCCCGGAGGATCGGATGATCGTAGCGGAGATGCATGAAGAAGCCCACCACCAGGAAGAACTTGATCGCCGACATCACGAGCAGGCTCGACACGAGCAGGACGTTGGGGATGCCCGGGACGTAGAGCGTGGCGACCTCGAGCGCGGTGATGATCGCCAGCAGGATCGCCACGTTGACGTACGTCCGGACGGTCGCGTGCCCGCCTCCCTCGTGCGTCGCGGCGACAGCGTGCTGATCGGCCATGTCGCGGCCCCCTAGGGGATCAGGTAGATGACGGTGAAGATCGCGATCCACACGATGTCGACGAAGTGCCAATACAGGCCGGCGATCTCGACCTTGGTGTAGTCGCGGACGTCGAGCTGCCTCCGCCACGCCAGCCCGACCAGGATCAGGAGCCAGATGACGCCGCCGGTGACGTGCGCCCCGTGGAAGCCGGTGAGCACGAAGAAGCTCGATCCGAAGAGATTGGTGGAGAGCTTGAGGTCGTGGTGGAGCACGAAGGTGGTGAACTCGTAGACCTGGTTCAACACGAAGTGGAGCCCGAGCAGCGCGGTCACCAGGAGCCAGCGCGCCGCCGACTTGACGCGGTTGTGCTGCAGGTTGGCGAGGGCCAGTACCATGGTGAGCGACGAGGCGAGCAGGAGTGCGGCGCTGTAGGAGGTGAGCGGGATGTCGAAGACGTCGTGCGGTCCCGGCCCGGAGAGCGACTTGCCCTTGTAGGCGAGATAGGTGCCGATCAGCGACCCGAAGAACATGCAGTCGGAGCCGAGGAAGGCCCACATTCCCATCTTGCGGTTGTCGAGCCCGGTGTTGCCGATGTTCGGGTCGTGAATGACGTGAGCGGCGGCGTGGTCGGCCACGGGGGCTCTCCTAGTGTCCGTGCCCCTCGGCGGGGCGGTGCAGCTCCATGGCGAACTTGTACATGAGGTAGAGGGTGAGCAGGCCGCCCACGATCACCTGGTACATGCTGATCATCAGACCCGAGATCATGACCGCCATCGCGAGGGCCAGCAGCAGCGGCCAGAAGGAGGGCGACGGCATGTGGATCGCCGCGATCTCCGCCGCGGTCACCGGCGCCGGCCTGGGCGCGGGCGCCCCGCCGTGGCCGTCGCCGTGCTTCTGCAGCCAGTAGTCGTCGCGGTCGTGCACGTGGGGAACGCGGGCGAAGTTGTAGACCGGCGGCGGCGACGGGATCGCCCACTCCAGGGTCCGCGCATCCCACGGGTCGTTGCCCGCGATCTTCCCGGAGCGCATGGTCCGGATCACGTTGACGATGAAGAAGAGCAGCGACACCGCGATCAGGAACGCCCCGATCGTCGAGATGAGGTTCCAGAAGTTCCACCCGAGGTCCGGCGCGTAGGTGTAGATGCGCCGGGGCATCCCGATGAGCCCCAGGTAGTGCTGGGGGAAGAACGTCACGTTGAAGCCGATCATCATGAGCCAGAAGTGCCAGAGGCCCAGGCGCTCGTCGAGCAGCTTGCCGTTGATCTTCGGCCACCAGTAGTAGATGCCCCCGAAGAGGCCGAAGATCGACCCGCCGAACAGCACGTAGTGGAAGTGCGCCACCACGAAGTAGCTGTCGGTCTGCTGCAGATCGACCGGCGGGGAGGCGTGCATGACCCCGGAGAGGCCGCCCATCGTGAACATGGCGATGAAGCCGAGCGCGAAGTAGAGCGGGGTCCGGAAACGGATGCTGCCGCCCCACAGGGTGCCGATCCAGTTGAGGATCTTCACGCCGGTGGGCACCGCGATCAGCATGGTGGCGATGGAGAACGCGGAGTCGGCGACCGGGCCCATGCCCACCGAGAACATGTGGTGGCTCCACACCCCGAAGCCGAAGAAGCCGATCATGATGCCGGAATAGATGACCACCGGGGCGCCGAAGAGGGGCTTGCGCGCGAAGGTGGGCAGGACCTCGGAGACGATGCCCATCGCGGGAAGGATCAGGATGTAGACCTCGGGATGGCCGAAGATCCAGAAGAGGTGCTGCCAGAGCAGCGGATCGGCTCCCGCGGCCGGCGCGTAGAACAGGGTGCCGAAGAAGCGGTCGAACATCAGCAGAATGAGGGCCACCGTGATCGCCGGGAAGGCCAGGACGAGCAGGAACTGGGTCACGAAGCTCATCCACACGAACACCGGCATGCGCATCAGGGTCATGCCGGGCGCCCGCATGTTGATGATGGTCACCAGGAAGTTGAAGCCGGCCAGCATCGACGACACCCCGAGGATCTGCAGTCCCAGCATCCAGAAGTCGATGGTGTGGCGTGGGGAGAACTGCGCGGTGGTGAGGTTGGCGTAGCCGAACCATCCGCCGTCCGGGGCGAGGCCGAAGAGCCAGCTGGAGTTGAGGAACAGGGCTCCGGAGAGGAAGATCCAGTATGACAGCGCGTTCAGGCGGGGGAAGGCCACGTCCCGCGCGCCGATCATCAGGGGGATCATGTAGTTGAAGAAGGCCGCGCTCAACGGCATCACGGCCAGGAAGATCATGGTGGTGCCGTGCATCGTGAACAGCTCGTTGAACCGCTCCGCGCCGACCAGGGTGTTGTCCGGGCGGGCCAGCTGCAGGCGCATGATGAGCGCCTCGATGCCGCCGATCAGGAAGAAGATGAACGCGGAGGTGCCGTAGAGGATCCCGATCCGCTTGTGGTCCACGGTGGTGAGCCAGGACCAGACCGTTCCCCAGAACGTCTCGGTCTCGACCTTCGAGCCCGGCATGAATGCGGCCTGAGTGGCCATGGGGATCCCCTTATTTCAGGCTGAGGAGATAGGCGGCCAGGGCCTTGCTCTGCTCGGCCGTCATTCCGAGATTCGGCATCAGCGCGCCGGTCTTCAGGTGATCGGGATTCTCGATCCACTTCGCCAGGTTGTCCGGCGTGGAGTCGATCAGGTAACCGGCGAACCGCTTGCGGCTCGCGAAGTGGGTCAGGTCGGGCCCGATGTGCCCGGCCGAGATCCCGTTGATGGTGTGGCAGCCCACGCACGTCGACTGGCTGAAGATCGTCTTGCCCTGCTGGGCCAGGGGATCCGTCGACTCGACCGGCGGCCCCTGCTGGTTCTTGACCCACCGCTCGAACTCGGCCGGCTCGTGGACGATGACGTGGAAGCGCATGTTGGCGTGCGACACGCCGCAATACTCGGCGCACTGGCCGGGGTACTCGCCCGACACCTCCGGGGTCAACGTGATGTGGTTGACCCGATGCGGTACCACGTCGCGCTTGCCCCCGAGCTGCGGCATCCAGAACGAGTGAATCACGTCCGGGGCGTTCAGGAGGAAAGCCGCGGTCTGCCCCTTGGGCAGGTGGAGCTCGTTGGCGGTGGTGATCTTCAGCTGCGGGTAGCGGAACTCCCACCACCACTGCTTGCCGAAGACCTCGACGCGCAGCGCGGTGGCCGCGGGGGCCTCCTGGGTCTTGAAGATCACCCGGATGGTGGGGATCGCGAAGATGAGCAGGATGACCGCGAAGGCGATGGTCCAGCTGACCTCGAGCGCGGTGTGGCCGTGCACCTGCTTCGGGATCGGCGCACCGGGGCGATCGCGATAGCGCCAGCACACCCAGAGCAGGGCCGCCTCCACCGCGATGAAGATGCCGAGGGTCCACCACGAGATCAGCATGAAGATGTCGTGGGTGACCTTGCCGAAGTCCGACTTCGGCATCACGGTGCTCATCGGAGTGTCCCAGTTCCAGCCCACCCAGCTGCACGAGCTGGCGAGCAGGAGAACTCCGCCCAGCAGACAGGCCAGCGTCCAGTCGAAGCGCTTCGGGAGGGGGCGGGCGGGCTCAGTCATGGCGTCGGGTGGGTTCCTCTAGCGCGGAGCCGCCGACGTCGGGACCGAGATCCCGGTCGCGGCCACGGCGGGCCGTTGAACGTCGATCACCGCCATCCAGCTGCGGGCGGCCAGGAACAGCACGAGGAGCACCGGGATGCACGTCCAGAGCAGGTCGGTGAAGCGGCGCGCGCTCCGGGCCGAGACCGCGCGGCGCGACCGCACCACGAACACCAGTGAGCTGGCCTGGGCGGCCAGAAAGACGGTCAGGATCAGAGCGAGCAGCAGGTGCACTATCGTGGGCACAGCATCCTCTTGAAAGTTATGGCGCTGGAATCAGGCGGAGTGTACTTGATCCCGCCGACGATTGCCAAGTGGAAACTTTCACATGCGCGCTCCGAACGGCCCGCCGGAGGCAACTTCACCCGGCCAGATCGAGCAGTGTGTGGAGCAGTGCGTTGGTGCCGCGCCCGATCGCCTTCCAGTCGCTCATCTCGTCGGGTCGGTGGCTGCGTCCGCCGCGCGAGGGGATGAAGAGCATGCCCGATGCGGTCACCGAGGCCAGGTTCTGGGCGTCGTGGCCAGCCCCCGACGGCATCCGCTTGTAGGCGAGCCGCAGCTTCTCGCAAGCGGCCTGCACCGCCTCCATGACGCGCGGCGCGCACCGGGCCGGCTCCGTGCGCGAGAGCGTGTCCACCGCCACGCGCAGCCCGCGCCGGCGAGCCACCGCGCGCGCGAGGGCGACGCACTCGCGGTCCAGCCGCGCGAGGATCCGGCCGTCCAGCTCCCGCATCTCCTGCATCAGCACCGCGCGCGCGGGCACGATGTTGGAGACCCCGGGTGCCAGCTCGATGCGCCCGAAGTTGGTCACGCTCCGGCCGCTGCCCTTCTTCACGATGTGCTCGCGGGCCTTCAGCGCGTACTCGCACGCGGCCAGGAACGCGTCCTTGCGCCAGGCCATCGGCGTGGTGCCCGCGTGGTCGGGCTCGCCGACGAAGGTCAGGCGGTTGCGGCGGATGCCCACGATGCCCTCCACGAGGCCGATGGGCAGGCGCGCCGCCTCCAGGTGCGGGCCCTGCTCGATGTGCAGCTCGACGTAGGCGTGGATCGCCCGCGGGTCGCACCGGGCATCGGGCGCGCGCGACGCCTCGTAGCCGGCGCGCGCCATCGCGTCGACGAGGCTCTCGCCGTCGAGCGCGCGCAGGGCCGGGATCATCTTGGGGTCGAGCTTGCCGGTGAAGGCACGTGAGCCGAAGAGGCTCCCGTAGCGGCCCTCCTCGTCGCTCCACGCCACCACCGCGAGCGGGCGCCGCACCGGCAGGCGCGCCTCCCGGATCGTCTGCAGGCATTCGAGCCCGGCCAGCACGCCCAGCGCGCCGTCGAGCGGTCCGCCCTCGGGCACCGTGTCGATGTGCGAGCCGGTCAACACCGCCGCGCCCTCCCCCGGCAGCACGCCGAAGGTATTGCCGGCGGGGTCGATGCGCGTCTCGAGCCCGGCCTCCTTCATCTTGCCGACGAGCCAGGCGCGCGCCTCCTCGTGGGCCGGACTCCAGCAGGAGCGCGTGATGCCGCGGCCGTCAGGATTTCGGCCGTAGGTCGCCAGTGTCTGGATGTGGCTCTTCAGGCGAGGCAGCGAGATCCCGGGGGCCATGGACGCCGCGAGTATACCGCACCGCGATGCTTGACACTTTCTGACGCGGGCTCGTATCATGGCAACTGAATCTTCGTTCAGCACCGTCCCGGTCAACCTCACCGAAACCCACCTGAGCGTGGGCCGCAGAGCGCGGGAGAGCATATGGACTTCACGCTGACCCCAGAGCAGGAATCCTTCCGCGACGAGGTGCGCGCCTGGCTCGGTCGGAACGTCCATCAGGACTGCGTCGCGCGCCTGCAGCGCGGCTCGGACATCCCGCGCCCCGAGGCCTACGACCTGCTGCGGCAGTGGCAGCGCAAGATGTACGAGGCCGGGTTCGTCGGGCTCACGTGGCCGAAGGAGGCGGGCGGCCGCGGCCTCACCTTCATGGAGGAGATGATCCTCCAGCAGGAGATGGCGCTGGCCAAGGCGCCGCCGATGCTCAACATCCTGGCCATCGGCATGGCCGGGCCCACCATCATCGCCTACGGCACCGACGAGCAGAAGAAGCGCTATCCGCCCAAGATGCTCTCGTGCGAGGAGATCTGGTGCCAGGGCTACTCCGAGCCCAACGCGGGCTCGGACCTGGCGTCGCTGCAGACCCGGGCGGAGAAGGACGGCGATCAGCACTATGTGATTAACGGCCAGAAGGTCTGGACCTCGCTCGCCCACATCGCGGACTGGATGATGCTGCTGGCCCGCACCGATCCGAGCGCGCCGAAGCACAAGGGCATCACCTATTTCCTCCTCGACATGAAGACGCCCGGCGTCACCGTGAAGCCGCTCAAGCAATTGACGGGTGACGCCGAGTTCAACGAGGTGTACTTCGACAACGTGCGGATCCACGAGTCGCAGATCCTCGGCGGGCTGAACAACGGCTGGGCGGTCGGGCTCACCACTCTGATGTACGAGCGGCTCGCCCTGGGCTTCGGCCTGCAGGTGCGGCTGCGCATCGCGCTGGACAGCCTGCTGGACCTCGCGCGCGCGACCAAGAAGAACGGAATCCCGGTGACCCAGGACCCGGTGATGCGGCAGAAGCTGGCCCAGATGTGGATCGACACCGAGGTCTTCAAGTACACCGGCGCGCGCGCCATCACCAAGCTGCTGCGCGGCGAGCTGCCGGGGCCCGAGGCGTCCGCGGGCAAGATGATGTGGGTCGAGGGCCACCAGCGCCTGCAGGAGCTGGCCATGGAGATCGAGGGGCCGTTCAGTCAGCTCAGCCACGGCAGCGAGTGGGCGGTGGCGGACGGGCTCTGGCAGCACAGCTTCCTGCGCTCGCGGGCCAACTCGATCGAGGGCGGCACCACCGAGATCCAGCGCAACATCATCGGCGAGCGCGTGCTCGGCCTCCCGAAAGGCTAAGCCATGAACTTCGGCTTCAACGACGAGCAGGAGCTGCTGCGCAACACCGCCCGCAAGTTCTTCGAGAACGAGTGCGGCTCGGACACGGTGCGACGCCTGATGGAGACCCCCGAGGGCATCAGCCCCGAGCTGTGGAAGAAGATCGCCGAGCAGGGCTGGCTCGGCCTGATCTATCCCGAGTCCTGCGACGGCATGGGCCTCGGGCTGGTGGATCTCGTCGTGCTCATGGAGGAGATGGGCCGCGCGGTGGTGCCGGGACCGTACTTCTCCTCGGTGCTCCTGGGCGGCCTCGCCATCCTGGAGGCGGGCCACGAAGCGCAGAAGAAGGAATGGCTGCCGCGGATCGCGGCCGGCGACAAGCGCGTCGCCCTGGCCTGGATGGAGCCGAGCGCGCAGCTGGGGCCCGCGGGCATCGCGCTCACCGCGGTCGAGAAGGGCGGGCGCTACACGCTGTCCGGCACCAAGCTCTTCGTGCACGACGCCCACACCGCCGACGCGCTGGTGGTCGCGGCGCGGACGCGACCCGGCGCGGGCGCCGACGGCGTCTCGCTCTTCCTGCTCCCCAAGGCGACGAAGGGCCTCGAGGTCGCGCTGCTGCCCACCATGGATCAGACCCGCAAGCTGTGCGAGGTCACCTGCTCCGAGGTCACGGTGGGGGCAGACGCGCTGCTCGGCGCCGCGGGCAGCGGCTGGGCCCCGCTCGGCCGCGTGCTCGACCGCGCGACGGTCGCGCTCTGCGCCGAGATGTGCGGGGGAGCCCAGAAGGTGCTGGACATGACGGTCGAGTACGCGAAGATCCGGCAGGCCTTCGGCCGGCCGATCGGCTCCTATCAGGGCGTGAAACACCGTGCCGCCGACATGCTGGTGGACGTGGAGAACAGCAAGTCCATCACCTACTACGCGGCGTGGGCCCTCGACGAGAACTCGCCCGAGGCGCCGCTGGCCGTCAGCATGGCCAAGGCCTACGTCTCCGACGCCTTCCGCCGCGTCGCCGCGGCGGGCATCCAGCTGCACGGCGGTATCGGCTTCACCTGGGAGCACGACCTCCACCTCTACTTCAAGCGCGCCAAGGGCTCCGAGTTCACCTTCGGCGACGCGACCCATCATCGCGAGCGCGTGGCCCAGCTGGTGAACCTGTAGCGCTCCGCTCCTCATGATCAAGCGCGTCCGGGAGCAGGTCGGGCGATGGATGCGACGCGACGCGGGAGCGACCGCGCCGGACGCCCTGCTCTTCGCGGATCATGAGGAGATCCGCGACATCTCCCGCCAGATCCGCCGCACCAAGGTGGAGATGGACCGCACGGTGCTCTCCATGCGGAGCTGGGCCCGCGACCTGGGCCGCCGCCTCGCGGAGGGCCCGCGCGGGCTCTCCCGCAACGAGGACCTGCGCGCGCTCGGCGAGACGGTGGGCGGCCTCGCGCACAACTTCAACAACTCGCTCGCCGCGATCCTCGCCTACACCGAGCTGATGCTGCGCGAGAGCGAGTCCGAGGCGGCGCGGCGGCGCCTGATGGTGATCCGCGACGTGGCCCTGGAGGCCTCGGCGACGGTTCGCAAGCTGCAGGAGTTCGTGTCGCGACAGCCCCAGGTGGCCTTCGGCCCGGTGGGCCTGCCCGCGGTGATCGCGGAGGCGCTCGAGCTGACCGCGCCTCGCTGGCGCGACGAGGCGGAACGCAAGGGGACGGTCATTGCGGTCACCCAGGACATGGAGGCGCTGCCCCCGGTCGAGGGCAACGCCTTCGAGCTGCGCGACGCGCTCGTGCGGCTCATCAACAACGCGGTGGACGCCATGCCGCGCGGCGGCTCCCTCGCCATCCGCGCCGCCTCGGAGGCCTCGGGCTGGGTCGTGGTCGAGGTGCGCGACTCCGGGATCGGCATGTCGGAGGAGATGCGGCGCCGGCTGGCCGAGCACGCGCGCGGGCTGCAGTCGGGCCAGGGCCTGGCCCACGTGTACGACATCGTCGAGCGTCACGGCGGCTCCGTGGCCATCGACAGCGAGATCGGCAAGGGCACCACCGTGCGGCTGCGCTTACACGCCAGCCGCTTCCAGATCATCCCGGCCTCCGAGGGACCCGCCGAGCGCCAGACCCCGCCCGAGCAGGCGGCCCGGGTGCTGCTGGTCGACGACGACCCGCGGCTCCTGACCGTGCTCTCCGACGTGCTGCGCACCGAGGGTCACGCCATCACCATCGCGGCCAACGGGGAGGAGGCGCTGGCGGTCTTCGATCCCGCCGCGCACGACGTGGTCATCACCGACCTCGGCATGCCCCGGATGAACGGCTGGGAGGTGGCCGAGCGGATCAAGACGCGCTCGCCCGCGACCGCGGTGTTCATCCTCACCGGCTGGGGAGAGGGCGTCTCCGCCCACGAGTCGATGCAGTTCGTGGATCGCGTCATCGCCAAGCCGGTATCGGCCGAGGCGCTGCTCGATCAGCTGGCCGGTCTCACCCGCTCCCGCGTTCCCCCCGCGTGACCGCCGAGCCGGCCGCGCCAGCCACTCCGGCGACTCCACGGCCCGCCGCCTCCGTCCTGCTGGTCCGACCGGCCACGGCCTGCCCGGTCGAGGTCTACATGATCCGGCGGCAGAAGAGCATGCGCTTTCTCGGCGGCTTCTACGCGTTCCCGGGCGGCAAGGTCGAGGCGACCGACGCCAGTGAGGAAGCCCTCCGATGCTGCCGCGGCATCTCGACCGCCGAGGCTCTGCGCTCGTTCCCGGTCTCCGACGGCCTGCCGCCGCTCGCCTTCTGGGTGACCGCGGCCCGCGAATTGGTCGAGGAGACCGGCCTGCTGGTGGGCTGCGACGAGGGCGGCCGGCCGGTGGACACGAGCGATCCGGTCGTGCGCGAGCGGGTCGAGAGCCTGCGCCATGCGCTGGTCGCCGAGGACGCGCCGTTCCACGTCCTCCTCGCGCGCGAAGGCTGGCGCCTCGACCTCGCGCCCTTCCGCTACCTCTCGCACTTCATCACGCCGCCCTCGAGCCCGATCCGCTTCACCGCGCGGTTCTTCCTGGCGCCGGTGCCCGTGGGGCAGGAGCCCCGGCTCCTGGGCGGCGAGGCCTCCGAGGGCTTCTGGATCGATCCCGCCGAGGGCCATCGGCGCTTTCTCGCGGGCGACATGCAGATGGCCGAGCCGGCGGACTGCGGGCTCCGGTACCTCTCCGGCTTCGACGACCTCGGGTCGGTCTGGACGGCCCACACCGACGGGCGGCACAAGTTCCACGGCATCACCGATCGCATCGAGGCCGCCGGCTTCGCGATCCCGCGTAGCAAGCGAAGCGGCCAGCCCTGAGCGCGTCGGGCATGGACAACGCAGCCGCCCTGTTCATCGACGGGCCCGTGCACGAGGGGCATGGCGACCGCGCTGCCCTCGTCACCCCGTCCGGGCCGGTGACCTACGCGTCCCTGCAGCGGCTGACCGACCGCGCGGCCCACGGCCTCCGCGCCCTGGGCGTCGAGCCGGAGCAGCGCGTGGCCATCCGGCTTCCCGACGGCCCCGCGTGGGCCGCCACGTTCTTCGGCGCCATCAAGCTGGGCGCGGTGGCGGTGCCGATCAACACCCGGCTCGCTCCCGCCGCGCTCGGCACCGTGCTCGCCGACTGCCGACCCAAGGTGCTCGTGACCCAGCCGACGACCGACATCGAGCGGGGCGCGCCGGCCGCGCCGGTTCGGGACTTCGACTCGCTGGTCGCCGACGCCCCGTCGGCGCCGGTCCGGCCCGAGCCGATGGGGCCTGACGCGATGGCATTCTGGCTGTACACCTCCGGCACCACCGGCTCGCCCAAGGCGGCGGTTCACTGCCATCGTACGCTCCCGGCGTGCCGTCACTACGGCATCGACGTGCTGGGCGTCACCTCGGCGGATCGGATCTTCGCGACGTCACGATTGTTCTTTGCGTATGCCCTGGGCAACGCGCTGCTGATCCCGCTGTTGGCCCGCGCGGCCACCTACCTCGATCCGGCGTGGCCCGATCCGGCCGCGGTGGCGCGCGTGATGGGCGAGTTCCGGCCCACGCTCTTCTTCTCGGTGCCCACCATGTATGCCCGGTTCCTGCGCGCGAATCTGCCGTCGGATGCCTTCGCCTCGGTCCGGGCGTGCGTCTCGGCGGGAGAGCGACTGCCCGCCGAGATCTACGAGGCGTGGCGCGCGCGCTTCGGGGTCGAGATCCTCGACGGCATCGGCGCGACCGAGACCATCTTCATGGTGCTCTCGAACCGGCCCGGGCAGAGCCGGCCGGGCTCCGTGGGCTTTCCGGTGCCGGGCACCGAGGCGCGCGTCCTCGACGCCGACGGGCGCCCGGCGGCCGAGGGCGAGGAGGGCGTACTCTGGGTCCGCACGCCGTCGCAGGCGGCCCAGTACTGGCAGCGGCTCGACCAATCCCGCCGGACCTTCGTGGGCGACTGGTTTCGCACCGGCGACGTGGTCCGCCGTGAGCCGGACGGGGTCCACGTGCACTGCGGGCGCGAGGACGATTTCTTCAAGGTGGCGGGGCAGTGGGTGGTCCCGGCCGATGTAGAATCGGTCCTGCTCCGGCACCCGGGCGTGCTCGAGTCGGGCGTGGTCGCGGCCGCCGAGTCCGGCGGGCTGGTCAAGCCGTTCGTGTTCGTGGTGGCCCGGGATGCGACGGCGGAGCCGGAGGCTTTGCGGGCAGATCTGCAGCGGTTCCTGGAGGGCGCCCTGGCGCCGCACCAGCGGCCGCGGGAGATCAGGATCGTGGCCGAGCTGCCGCGCACCGACACCGGAAAGCTGCAGCGGTATCGGCTGCGCCAGATGGTCGATGGTCAGTAGCGCGGTGACCGTGAAGGTCCGGTGGAGCGAGTCGGACCCGGCCGGCATCGTGTTCTACCCGCGGTTCTTCGAGTGGTTCGATCTGGGGACGGAGGCGCTCTTCGAGTCGCTCGGGCTGCCCTGGACCGAGATGTTTCCGGCCGAGCGGATCGTGGGCGTGCCCATCGTGGAGTCGGGCGCTCGCTTCGCGTCTCCGGTACGCTACGGGGATCAGGTGCGGATCCACACCACGGTGAGCGAGGTGCACGAGAAGACGTTCCGGGTGGAGCACGAGGTGTCCGTGGGCCAGCGGCGCTGCGCGAGCGGCTTCGAGGTTCGCGCGTGGGTGGCGCGACCGGAGGCGCCGAACGGGGCGCTGGCGGCCCGGGCCATTCCGGCGCGCATCGTCGCCCTCCTCAAAGGAGAGTCCCGTCCATGAAGCCAGAGGTGGTGTTCACGAAGTCGGCGCCGAAGACCGGATTCTCCGAGGGAACCGAGTCGCCGATCGCCCAGGGTGTCAAGTGCGGCGGCCTTCTCTTCGTCTCCGGCCAGGGCCCGCTCGACCCGGTGACCAAGACCATCGTGTCCGAAGACATCGCCGAGCAGACGCGCGTGACGCTGGACAATGTCCGCGCCGTCCTGGAAGCCGGCGGCACCTCGATCGCCAACGTGGTGCGCGTCGGGGTCTACCTGCGCGACATGGACGACTTCGCGGTCTTCAACCGCGTCTTCAAGGAGTATTTCCAGGGCGTCCAGCCGGCCAGGACGACCGTCGAGGCCGCGCCTCCTCGCAAGGGCGTGAACGTCGAGATCGACGCGGTGGCCTGGGTGCCGTGAGCGCCCGGCAGGAGCTTGAATGTCCGCTATGTGGGGGGGTGCGGGGGCCATGTCGGGGCCCCCGCAGCTGAAGAGCTTGAAGAAGTAGCCGGTTGTCCGCCGCGGTTGTCCGCTATGTGGGGGAGTGCGGGGGCCATCTGGGCCCCCGCAGATGAAGAGCTTGAAGAAATAGCCGGTTCCATGGAGAACTAGCCCATGAGCCCACTTGCCGGTGCGTTCCTGACCGTCCACACCCCGCGCTACTGCACGCTGGAGGCGGCCTTCGAGGGCAAGCTCGCGTCCGAGGCCTTTCGCCCCGTGCGCGACGGCCTCGTGGCGCAGGGCGAGGTGGTGGAGCGGGCGAGGCTCGATGTGACCGTGATCAACTCGTGCCACCTGATCACCACGTTTCCCACCGTGGTGGACGGGACCCCGCGGCATCGCGGGGTGCTCACCGCCCAGGAGGCGCCCGAGATCATCCACGGAGTGGGCTACGACTATCCCGGTGATTACGATCTGGCCGCCCGCCTCATCGCCGGCGGGAAAGCGGCCGGGCAGCAGTGCGTGCTCGCCAACGACGTCCACTATCCGCTCGACTACGGGACGGTGATGCCGATGGTCTGCTACCTCGACCGGTCGCAGCGCACCCCGATCGTCCCGGTGTCGGTCTGCCTGTCCGCGGACCTCAACGAAGCCCACGAATGGGGCCGCCTGACCGCCCGGGTCGCCGCGGAGAGCGGCAAGCGCGTGGGCTTCGTGGCGAGCGGCAGCGTCTCGCACAAGCTGGTGCGGGGACCCGATCGCATGCCGCTGCCCGCGGATCAGGAGCTGGACCATCGGTTCGCCCGGCTGCTGGCCGACGGCGAGTTCGAGAAGCTGTGGGCGTGGCTGCCCGAGTTCACGTCGAGCAGCCAGGCCGAGATGGGCGGCCGGCACCTGGCCATGCTGCTCGGGGTGGTCATGGAATCGCGGCAGCGGTTCGTGCCGATCGTGCACGCCTACGGGCCGTCGTCGGGCAGCGGCAACTACGTGATCTCCCTGCTGGCGGCCTGAAACCGGCGCGCCCGGCAGTTCGTTATCAAATCGGCGGATTTCGTGTAGATTTGTAGGGCTCAGGCGTCGACGACGACGCTCAACCACCTCGGGAGGAACATCATGATGGATGAAGTCACGCGGCGGAAGTTCATCGGGACGGCCGGGCTCGTGGCCGCCAGCGCGGCGATGGGGCCGTGGGTGCGACGCGCGGGCGCGCAATCGGACCCGGTCAAGATCGGCCTCGTGTTGCCGTATTCGGGCGTGTACGCGGTGCTCGGCGAGTCCATCACCCAGGGCATGGAGCTGGTGTTCGCCCGCGAGAACTGGACGGTGGCCGGGCGCAAGATCGAGATGATCAAGGAAGACGATGAGATGAAGCCGCCGGTGGGCGTCCGCAAGACCGAGAAGCTCATCGACTCCGACAAGGTGGACATCCTCACCGGTCCGGTGCACAGCGGCATCCTGATGGGCATGCGCGACAAGGTCCACAACAGCAAGACGATCCTGATCGTCTCCAACGCCGGCGCCGACGCCATCAGCCGCGAGCGGTGCTCGAAGTGGATCTTTCGCACCTCGTTCTCGAACTGGCAGCCTTGCCAGCCGATGGGCGGCTGGGTGGCCAAGCACGTCTCCAAGGATGTGTTCCTGACCGCGCCGAACTACCAGGCTGGCAAGGACATGATGAACGCGTTCAAGGAGACCTACGTGGCCGCCGGCGGCAAGGTGGTGGCCGAGGACTACCCGAAGCTGGGAGAGACCGACTACGCGCCCTACTTGACGAAGATCCGGCAGTCGGGGGCCAAGGCGGTGTTCGCGTTCTTTTCCGGCACGGACGCGGTCAACTTCGTCAAGCAGTACGATCAGTTCGGCCTCAAGCAATCGATCAAGCTCACCGGCGCCGGCTTCCTGACCGAGCCGGACGTGCTGCCCGCCCAGGGCAAGGCGGCGCTCGGCGTGATCACGGGCCACTTCTACACGCCGGTGCTCGACAACCCCACCAACCAGCGCTTCGTGAAGGAGTTCCAGGCCAAGTTCGGCGGCAAGATGCCGGACGGGTTCGCCTGCCAGGGCTACGACACCGCGGAAGTGATCGTGCGCGCGCTCAAGGCGGTCAACGGCAACACCCAGGACAAGGAGAAGCTGGTCGACGTGATCGCCAAGAGCGAGTTCGACAGCCCCCGGGGCCGCTTCCGCTTCGATCCGAAGACCCACAACGTCATCCAGCCGTACGTCTACATCCGCGAGGTCAAGGAGGTGGCGGGCGGCCTCAACAACGTGCCGATCGACAAAGTCGCCAACGTGGCCGACCCGGGCACGGGCTGCACGCTGCCCGCGTAGTCGAGGCGACGTCGCACCCCGCATGCCGGTCGATCTGTTCGGGCAGGCCCTGAACGGGCTGGCATACGGGGTGCTGCTGTTCTTGTTATCCGTCGGGCTCACGCTGATCTTCGGGATGCTCGACGTGATCAACCTCGCTCACGGCTCCTTCTACATGCTGGGTGCCTACGCGGGGCTCTCGCTCATCGCGGCCACCGACAACTTCTGGCTGGCGCTGCTGGCCGCTCCGCTCGCGGTCGGGCTCATCGGCGCGCTCATCGAGCGCTCGTGTCTCCGTCCGCTCTACCGGCGGCCTCCGCTCGACCAGGTGTTGCTCACCTTCGGCTTCATCTACCTCTTCGAGGACCTGGTGAAGTGGATCTGGGGGGGGCGCATCCGCTCGATCCCGCCCCCGGACCTCTTCTCCGGCTCGGTCTCCCTCGGCGGCACGATCATCCCGTCGTACCGGCTGTTCGTCATCGTGTTCGGCCTCGTGATGGCGGTGCTGCTCTACGTCCTGATCGAGCGCACCCGTCTCGGCGCGGTGATTCGCGCCGGCGTGTTCGACGCCGAGATGACCGCGGGCATGGGCATCAACATCCACCGCGTGTTCACCGCGGTGTTTGCCTTCGGCGCCGCGCTCGGCGGGCTCTCCGGGGTGATCGCGGGGCCGATCCAGTCCGCGTTCCCGTCCATGGGCGTCACCATCCTGATCCCGGCCCTGATCGTGGTGGTGGTGGGCGGGCTGGGCAGCCTCAAGGGCTCGCTGGTCGGCAGCCTCGTCATCGGCCAGGCCGAGACGTTCGGGAAGGCGTGGCTGCCCGACGCAGCCATGCTCATCATCTACGTGGTCATGGCCGGCATCGTGCTGATCCGCCCCCAGGGACTCTTCGGCCGGCCGCTCAAGTGACCGGGCTCCGGCTCGCCGCCTTCGCGCTGGTGGTGGTCGCGCTCGCCCTCTTTCCCCTCGGTGCCGGCAACTATCCGGTCAAGCTCCTCCAGGAGATCCTCATCATGGGAGTCTTCGCGATGAGCCTCGATCTCTTGATGGGCTACGCCGGCATGGTCTCGTTCGGCCACTCCGCGTTCTTCGGCATCGGCGGCTACGTGGCCGCGCTCGCGCTGGCCAGGAATCCGGGGCTGGTCTCGGCGCTCCTTCTGCCCGCGCTGGCCGCGGGCCTCGCCGCCCTCGTGATCGGCTTCTTCTCCATCCGGGTCGGCGGCGTGTACTTCATCATGCTCACGCTCGCGTTCTCGCAAATGTTCTTCGCCTACACCTTCCAGGTCTCCTGGCTCGGAGCCGAGGACGGGCTGGTCGGCATTCCGCGCCCGCGCGTGCCGGGCTGGGACCTGGGAAGCCTGCGCGGCTTCCATGCCTATCTGCTCGTGCTGGTGGCGCTGGCCGCGCTCGTCCTGTGGCGGGTGGTGCGCTCGCCGTTCGGTCACGTGCTGCGCGGCATCCACGAGAACGAAGCGCGCATGGAGGCGCTCGGCTACCCGGTGGACCGCTACAAGCTGGTCGCGTTCGTGATCGCCGGCGTCATCGCGGGCGTGGCCGGGTCGCTCTACACCCAGTTCAACGGCTCGATCACCCCGGACGCATTCTACTGGCAGACGTCGGGCGAGGCGCTGCTGATGGTGATCATCGGCGGCACCGGCACGCTCGGCGGCGCGATGCTGGGAGCCGCCGCGTTCATCCTGCTGCAGAGCCTGGTCAGCACCTACACCGAGCGCTGGATGCTGATCCTCGGCGCGACCTTCATCTTGTTCGTGCTGTTCGCCCCGGGGGGCATCGTGGGAGCCCTGCGCGGGCGGATCGGGCTGCGGGCGTGACCGCCGGCCTCCTGGCCGCCGAGAGCTTGAGCCGCGCCTTTGGCGCCCTCAGCGCGCTCAATCGCGTCTCGTTCGAGGTGGCCTCGCGCGAGCGGCGCGCCATCATCGGCCCCAACGGCGCCGGCAAGACGACGCTCTTCAACATGATCACTGGGCAGCTGGCCCCGACCGGCGGCCGCATCCTGCTCGAAGGGCGGCCGATCCAGGGCCTGAGCCCACACGCGGTGGCCCGTCGCGGAGTTTCGCGCTCGTTCCAGCGCAACAACCTGTTCCCGAAGCTCGCGGTGCTGGAGAACCTGCGGCTGGCCGCCGCGGCCCGCGCACCGGGCACCTGGAGCCTGCTGGGCCGAATCGAAGGGCAGCCGGGTCCGCGCGCCCGGGCGCGCGAGGTCGCCGACATCGTCGGCCTCACCGAGCGGCTCGCGGTGCCGGCCGGGCTGCTCTCCTACGGTGAGCAGCGTCAGCTCGAGGTGGGCGTGGCGCTCGCCACCTCGCCCCGGCTTCTCCTGCTGGACGAGCCCACCGCCGGCATGTCGCCCGAGGAGACGCAGCGAATGACGCGCATGCTGGAGGCGCTGCCGCGCGACGTGACGCTCCTGATCATCGAGCACGACATGGACGTGGTGGGCTCTCTCGCCGACCGGGTCACCGTGCTGCACTACGGCGAGGTGCTGACCGAGGGCACCTTCGCCGAGGTGAAGGCCGATCCGCGGGTGTACGAGGTCTACCTGGGCAGCGCCTGAGCATGCTCGACGTCGAAGCCATCCACACCTACTACGGCGACAGCCACGTGCTGCACGGCGTGTCGTTGCGCGTGGCGCGGGGGGAGGCGGTGGCCCTGCTCGGGCGCAACGGCGCCGGCAAGACCACGACGATCCGCAGCATCGTGGGCTTCACGCCGCCCCGGACCGGCCGCGTGGTGTTCGAGGGCCGAGCGATCGAGCGCTGGCCGTCCTACCGCATCGCCCGGCAAGGCCTCGCCCTCGTGCCCCAGGGCCGGCGTATCTTCGCCCCGCTCTCGGTGCGCGAGAACCTCATGCTGGGCGCCCGCGCGGAGGGCTGGACGCTCGAGCGCGTGTTCGCGCTGTTCCCGCGCCTGCGCGAGCGCGAGGGCCAGGCCGGCGGGACGCTGTCGGGCGGCGAGCAGCAGATGCTGGCCATCGGTCGCGCGCTGATGACCAACGGGCGCCTGATCCTGCTCGACGAGCCCTCGGAGGGACTGGCCCCGCGGATCGTCCGTGAGATCGGACGGATCTTGCAAACCCTCAAGGCCGAGCGGCTGTCGCTGCTGCTGGTCGAGCAGAACTATCACCTGGCCCTGCGGGTGGCCGATCGCGTCTACGTGATGAACAAGGGGCAGATCGTGTACGAGGGCCCGCCGGCCGCGCTCGAGGCCGACGAGGAGGTCAAACGTCGGTATCTCGGGGTGGCGTGAGCACCACCGTGACCCGTGTTCAGCTGCGGGGGGCCGGACATGGCCCCCGCACTCCCCCATTCAGCGGACACCGACGGGGCCGGACATGGCCCCCGCACGCCCCCATTCAGCGGACACCGACGGGCCCGGACATGGCCCCCGCACTCCCCCATTCAGCGGACACGACGGGCCCCGACATGACCCCCGCACTTCCCAGTCGTTGGCGGGCCTCCGAGCTAGAGGAGGTGGAAGAGGCGAGGGAGGATCAGGGTGATCTCGGGCACCAGGATGATGATCACGAGCCCGATCACCAGCACCGCCACGAACGGCAGCATCGCGCGCGTGGCTCGGTCGACCGACAGGTCGGCGATGCCGCAGGCGATGAACAGGCCGACGCCGATCGGGGGCAGGAAGAGGCCGATGCCCACCGCGGCCACGATCACGATCGCGTAGTGGATCGGATCGATGCCGAGTCCGCCGGCCACCGGGAGCAGGCTCGGCAGCAGGATCACCACCGCGGGCAACCCCTCGATGACCGCTCCGAAGAAGATGAAGATGGCGGCGGTGAGGAACAGGAATACGAGGCTGCTGCCCGGCACCACCGTCATCAGCCGGATCATCGCGGCCGGCATCTGCTGCACGGTGAGGAACCAGGAGACCACGCCGGCGGTGCCCAGCAGCAGGCCGACCGCGCCGGTGATCATCGCCGCGTTCATCATGATCGCGGGCAGCTCCTTCCACTTGATCTCGCGGTACACGAACAGGCCGACGACCGCGGCGTAGAGCACCGCGAGCACCGAGGCCTCGGTGGGGGTCATGATGCCGCCCAGGATGCCCCCGAAGATGATCGCGGGCATGCCGAGCGGGATCAGGGCCTGGCGGAAGGCCACGCCCAGCTCGCGGAGGGTCGGCCGCGGCTCGGCCCTGATGCCCACCCGGCCCGCGGTGCGCCAGATGTAGCCCATGAGCACGATGGCCATCACCACCGCGGGCAGGAAGCCGGCGGTGAAGAGCGCGGCCACCGACAGGCTGGCCACCGACCCGATCACGATCATCAGGATGCACGGCGGCACCAGGATGCCCATCGCGGAGGCGGCCGCTACCACCGCCACCGCCAGCTCGCGGCTGTAGCCGGCGCGCACCATGCCCGGGATGGTGGTCGCGGCCACCGCGGAGACGTCGGCCACCGTGGAGCCGGAGATGCCCGAGAAGATGTACTCGGCGGCCACCACCGCCATGCCGAGGCCGCCGCGCACCCAGCCCACCAGGGCCACCGCGAGGCGCACCAGGCGGTGCGCGATGCCGCCCGTCTCCATCAGCGCGCCGGCCAGGATGAAGAGCGGCAGGGCGAGCAGCACGAACGAATCGACCTGGTGGAGGATCGTCTGCACCGTCACGGCCAGGGGCGCCGGCGCCGCCAGCAGCGCGCCGACGTAGCCGGCGAGCCCCACCGTGACCGCCACCGGCACGCCGATCGCGAGCAGCAGCAGGAAGACGACGGTGACCAGGATCATCGGGCGCGCAGGAGCCGCCAGAGCTGCGGCAGCGCGAAGAGGACCATCAGCGCGCCGCCGACCGGCAGCGCCCCGTGGAACCACAGCATCGACAGCTCGAGCGAGTCGGTGACCTGACGGCGAGCCACCGGGTACATCGCGATGCCCCCCGCGACCAGCACGCCGCCGAAGGCCAGCACCAGCAGGCCCACCGCGAGGTCGGCGGCGTGACGCAGGCGCGGCCCGAAGCGGTCGATCAGCAGATGGAGGCGGAAATGCGCGCCGCGACGGACGGCCACCGCGGCGCCGAGGAACACCATCCACACGAAGCAGAGCCGCGCGACCTCGTCGTACCACTGGAAGGTCGCGTGCAGCACGTAGCGGCTGAAGACGCCCAGGAAGACGTCCACCACCAGGGCCACCATCAGCCCCAGGCAGATCCAGTCGACGATCACGTGGGCTACTTCGCGGTGGCCTTCGCCTCCGCGATCACGCGGTCGACCAGCTCCTTGCCCGCCTTCTGCTCGAGGAACTTCCACACCGGCTGGGCGCGCTCCTGGAAGAGGCGCAGGTCCCGGACGTCGTTGACCTGCACGCCCTTGGCCTTCATGGCCGCGAGCCCCTCGACCTCGGCCTTCAGCTCGTCCTGCCGGTGCTGGGCGCACGAGGCGGTCATGGTCTCGTCGATCACCTTCTTCAGATCCGGCGGCAGCGCTTCGTAACGCGCCTTGGCCATGAGCCACGCGGCGGCCGGGTACGAGTGCTGCGTCTTCGAGTAATACTTGGTGATCTCGTGGAACTTGTCGGACACCACGGTGGTCACCGGCAGCTCGAGGCCGTCCACCGTGCCCTGGCGCACCGCCATGTACACCTCGCCCCAGATCATCGGCACCGGGTTGGCGCCGAACTGCTTGAACACCTCGACGAGGGTCGGGATGGGCGGGACCCGGATGGTCTGGCCCTTGAGATCGTCCGGCACCATCACCGGCCGCTTGTTGGAGAGCACGCCGCGGAACCCGAAGCCGCCGCCGTAGCAGAAGCCCTTCGCCCCGAGCGGGTCGAAGTACTTCAGCATGTCCTTGCCGACCGCGCTGTCCATCACGCGCCACACGTGCTCGCGATTCTGGTAGAGGAACGGTACGTCCGGCGCCAGCAGCCTGGGATCGAACTTGCCGCCCGCGGAGGGCAGCGACACCGCCGCGATGTCGACGGTGCCGAGCTGCATGCCCTCGAGCACCACGATCTCGTTCTTCGCGAGCTGGCCGGCCGGATAGACCTCCACCTTGATCTTGCCCCCGCTCTTGGCCTCGGCGATCTCCTTGAACTTGTACGCGGAGGTCGTGAACGGGTTGTCGTTCCCGACGATGGTCGCGAGCTTGAGGGTGACGGTCTGGGCGAGCGCGGGCGCGACGAGCCCGAGCACGACGACGGCGACGAGGGCAAAGCGCAGGACCATGAGCGGCCTCCGACGGCAGGGATGACGGCTTCGATCTGGCACGCTTATACCGCGGTGCGCCCGCGCCCCGCAAGGGCGCGCCGCGGGATGCTACACTCGGAGGCCATGAGCTGGATCGATCCGGACTTTCCGCGCAGCGCCACGCCGAGCGATCTGGTGGGCCGCGTGCTCGGGCTGAATCCCGGCATGATGACCGGCCCCGGCACCAACACCTATCTGGTGGGCCGCCGCTATCCCATCCTGATCGACACCGGGGCGGGGGAAGCGGACTACCCGGCGCTCTTCCAGAAGTATCTCGGTCAGCGCGGCTGGCGGCGACCCGAGCGCATCATCCTGACGCATCGCCATCGCGATCACCTGGGCGGCGTCGGGCAGCTGCGCGAGCTGTTCCCGGGCGTGCCGGTCGCGAAGATGATCTATCGCGACTCGGGCCTGCCCGACGACGTCGAGATGCTGCGCGCCGACGAGACGGTGGAGGGCGACGGGGTCAGCCTGGTCCCGATCCACACCCCGGGCCACGCCTCCGACCACCTCTGCTTCTACTTGAAGGAAGAGCGCGCGCTGTTCAGCGGCGACCTGATCCTCAACGGCTCCACCACCGTGATCCCCGACGAGGACGGCGACCTCGCGCTGTACATGGACTCGCTGCGCCGGCTACAGGCGCTCGACATCCGCCGCATCTATCCGGCCCACGGGGCGGTGATCGAGGACGGGCCCGCGAAGATCGCCGAGTTCATCGATCACCGGATGCTCCGCGAGCGACAGATCCTCGAGACGCTCGGCGGCGGCCCGCGCGCGATCCCGGAGATCGTGAAGATCATCTACGCCGACGTGAGCAACGCGCTGCACCGCGTGGCCGCGATGTCCGTGCACTCGCATCTCCGCAAGCTCCGAGCCGAGGGTCGCGTGCGCGAGGAGACGGTGGCGGGCGGCCCCTCGCGCTGGGCCCTCGTCTAGCCCGCGCCGCCCGGCCGTCTCCGTGCTGCTGACCAACGGACGCATCCACACGATGGACGCCGACGCGTCCGTGGTGGACACCCTCGTCGTGCGCGACGGGCGGGTGGCCTTCGCGGGGCGCCGGGCCGACGTCAACCCGGCCGTCGGCGAGGCCGTGCTCGACCTCGGCGGCCGCCGCGTGCTCCCCGGGCTGGTGGATGGCCACGGGCATCTGATGCTCCTCGCGCGCGCCCGCCTCGAGCTGGATCTGGCCTCGGCGGGATCGGAGGAAGAGATCGCCCGGATGGTGGCGGCGGCGGCCGCGCGTCTGGCGCCCGGCGAGTGGATCGGCGGCCGCGGCTGGGATCAGACGCGCTGGCCCGGGCAGCGGTTCCCCACGCGTGCCTCGCTCGATCGGGCCGCGCCCGGCCATCCGGTGGCGCTCGTGCGCGTGGACGGTCACGCCACGTGGGCCAGCGGGGCCGCGCTCGAGCGCGCGGGCATCACGCGCCACTCCGGCGATCCCGCGGGTGGCCGCATCCTCCGCGACGAGCACGGCGAGCCGACCGGCGTCCTGATCGACCTGGCCCAGGACCAGATCCGCGCGCGGGTGCCGCCGCCGTCCGAGGCGCGCTTCGACGCGGCGGTCGAGGCGGTGATCGCGGAGTGCCTGGCCAAGGGGCTCACCGGCGCGCACGAGCCGGGGCTCGATCTGAGCGCGGTGGCCTCGTACACGCGGCTGATCGGCCGCGGCCGCTTTCCCTTCCGCGTGTTCGCGGCGCTCTCCGGACGAAAGGCCTGGGGCGAGTATCGCGAGCGAGGGGCGCCCGAGTCGGTCGGCGACGGCCACCTCACGGTGGGCGCGCTCAAGCTGTGGCTCGACGGGGCGCTCGGCTCGCGCGGCGCCGCGCTGCACGCCCCCTACTGCGACGACCCCGCGAACACCGGCCTGGTGCTGGTGCCGCCCGAGGAGGTGGATCGGCTGACGCGCGACGCGGTGTCGCGCGGCTTCCACGTCTGGGTGCACGCCATCGGGGATCGGGCCAACACGCTGGTGCTCGACGTGTTCGAGCGCGTGCTCGCGGCCGGCGGGCCGCCACCGCGGCTGCGGGTCGAGCACGCGCAGATCCTGGCCCCCGCCGACATTCCGCGGTTCGCCCGCCTGGGGGTGGTGCCCAGCATGCAGCCGACGCACTGCACCTCGGACATGCGCTGGGCCGAGGAGCGCCTCGGGGCCGAGCGACTCGCCGGCGCGTACGCCTGGCGCTCGGTGCTGGATTCGGGCGCCTACATCGCGGGCGGCTCCGATTTCCCGGTCGAGGACGCCAATCCGTTCCACGGCCTGCACGCCGCGGTGACGCGGCGGCCCCGCGAGGGCGACGATCCCGGCTGGCCGCTCGCCCAGCGGATGACGCGCGAGGAGGCCGTGCGCGCGTTCACGATCTGGAACGCGCGATCGATCGGGCGCGACGCCGATCAGGGCTCGCTCGAGCCGGGCAAGCGCGCGGACCTGATCGCCCTCTCCGACGACGTGTTCACCTGCGCGGAGGCGCGCATCGCCGGCCTCGCGCCCGTGCTCACCATGGTGGGCGGCGTGGTGGTGCACGCGACGGATCAGGCGCCGGGCGCGAGCCGCTCGGCGAGCCGGATCAGGTCCGCGAGCTCGACGTCCGACACCAGCGCGTAGCCCAGCTCCCCGTCTCGCCACAGCACCGAGGTGAACCCCCGGGAGGTCGTGACGCGGGCCTGCGTGCCCCCCACCCGCTGCAGCCCCTGGCTCGGCCACGGCAGCCCGTCGGCGCGGAACACGAACAGCGAGATCGTGTGCAGGCGCCGGCCGAAGACGAAGACCGCGGCCTTGCGGTCAAGGTAGTAGCCGACCGCGCCACCGCGGAGCGGGAAGTCGGCATCGCCCTCGAAGCGCACCACGGGCGCGAAGTCCAGGCGGCCCGCGAACCACGGCTTGACCTGATGCATGCCGCCGCTCTCGACGTCCAGCGGATGCTGGCTCGCGAGGATCCGCAGGTGATCGTTCACCGCCTCGGCGACCATGCGGCCCGCGTCGCGCTCGTCGGCTCGCCGCGACACGAGCGGCAGCGCCACCAGCAGGAGCGCGGCCATCGCGGCGGCCGGGACGAGGTAGCGCGGCCAGCGCCGTCGGCTCCCCGGTGTCGCGACGGCCGGCGTGGGCCAGCCCGCGGCCAGTCGGCGCTTGAGGGCCAGCGGGGCGGCGTGCGGGGGCAGGCGCTGCTCGAGCGCTTCGGTCAGGAGCGCCTCGGCGCGCTCCTCGTGCGCGCACGCCGCGCACGCGTGCAGGTGCGCCTGCAACGCCGCGCGCGCCTCCGGGGTGAGCCGGTCACGCTGGGCGTCCAGCAGCCGGTCGCGGGCCTCGTGGCAGGTCATCGCGCGTAGTCCCGGAGCTGCTCGCGCAGGGCCGCCCGCGCCCGCGCGAGGCGAGACTTCACGGTGCCGACCGCGCAGCCGACCACTGCCGCGACCTCGGACTCGGTGAGGCCCTCGAGGTCCAGCAGGATCACGGTGCGCGCCTCGTCGCTCAGACTCATGAGCGCGCGCTCGATCTCCTCGCCGACCACCTTCCGCAGCCGGTCCAGCTCGAGATCATCGCGCAGCCACTGAGCCGGCGCAGGTTCGGTCGGGGCCACCGTGTCGAGCCCGCCCACCGTCGGGTTGTGCCGCTCGTGACGGTACTGGCTGAGGAAGGTGTTGCGGAGGATGCGGAACAGCCAGGCTTTGAGATTGGTGCCCGGCGTGAACTGGTGCGCCGCGCCGAGGGCGCGCGCGTAGGTCTCCTGCACGAGATCTTCCGCGTCGGTGGGGCTGCGGGTGAGGTAGCGGGCCAGGTGGTAGAGCGTGTCCGCGTAGGCCAGGGCCTCGCGCCCGAGCCGGCCCGGATCCGCCCGCTCCCCCCATGCCATGTCGAGATCATACGCACCGGTCACGCCGCTGTGCCAACGACGCATCGTCGCCCACCGTCGCCATTCACCACCGCAACGCGCGGAGCGCCCGACCGTTCCCACCCGCCGATCTTTTTCATCGAGGAACGGCGGCGGCGCTCTCGCGTTGGCAGGAGCGAGGAGGAACCGGACATGGGCACATCCAAAGCAATCTTGACGACGATCGTGACGATGGCGGCGCTGCTGCTGGTCGCGAGCGTGGGCGCGGCCGCGGAGAGTGCGGGCACGCGGGTCGAGATCAAGGCGCACGGCTTCGACGTTCCCGAGCTGACGGTGCCGGTGGGGACCACCGTGACGTGGATCAATCACGACGACGATCCCCACACCGTGACCTCGACCGACAACGCCTTCCGGTCGCCGGGTCTCGACACCGACGAGACGTGGGCCTTCACCTTCACGCGGCCGGGCACCTACCCCTACTATTGCACCTTGCATCCACTGATGACCGGCACGGTCATCGTGAGGAGCGGATCATGAGCGAGCGAGTGGACGTCGACCGTCGAGCATTCCTCCAGTGCATGGCGTGGACCGGAACCGGCCTGCTGTGGTCGGTGAGCGGCGGGGTGCTCTCGTCGCGGCCGATTGGCGCCGAGGCGGCGGAAGCGGCCGGACCGCCGGCCACCTTCAGCTTCGCCCAGATCAGCGATTCCCACCTCGGGTTCAAGGGCGAGGCCAACCGCGACGTGCTGGCCACCTTCCAGACCGCGATCGCGCGCATCCGGGCGCTCGACCCGAAGCCCGCGTTCCTGATCCACACCGGCGACATCACCCACGCGCAGAAGGCCGGCGCGTTCGACACCGCCCGCCAGGCGCTGCAGTCCGCGGGCGTGGAGCGCACGTTCTACGTGCCGGGCGAGCACGACGTGTTCGCGGACGGCGGCGCGGAATACCTCGAACGCTTCGCCACCGATCCGCCGGGTCGCGGCTGGCAGAGCTTCGACTACCGCGGCGTCCACTTCGTCGGCCTCGTCAACGTCCTCACCTACAAGGCGGGCGGGGTGGGCAACCTGGGCGCCGAGCAGCTCGAGTGGCTCGAGCGTGACGTCGCGGGCCTCGCCAGCAGCACGCCGATCGTGGTGTTCGCCCACGTGCCGCTCTGGGCGGTGTATCCGCAGTGGGGCTGGGTGACCGACGATGCGGGGCGGGCCCTCGGCTATTTGAAGCGCTTCGGCTCGGTCACCGTGCTGAACGGCCACATCCACCAGATCATGCAGAAGGTCGAAGGCAACGTGACCTTCCACACCGCGCGCTCCACCGCGTTCCCGCAGCCGGCGCCGGGCGCCGCGCCGGCCCCGGGACCGATGAAGGTGCCGGCCGACACTCTGCGCGGCGTGCTGGGCATCCGCGAGCTCACCTACGCCGCGGGTCGCGATGCCCTGGCGGTGGTGGACCGCACGCTCGCGTAGCGGCCGCTAGAAGCGGAGGAGCAGGAGGAAGCTGGCGGTGGCGAGGAGGTTGCTGGCCGCGTGGGCCAGCATGCCGGGCAGCAGGCTGCGGGTGCGCTGGTAGCCGAGGGCCCAGATCATGCCGCTCCAGGTGACCGCGGCGAAGCCCTGCACGCCGTAGCCGTGGGCGATGCCGAAGATGGCCGCGCTCAGCAGAGCCGCGCTCCATCCGGTGAGGCGGAGGCGCAGGGTGGGGAAGAGTAGTCCGCGGAAGGCCAGCTCCTCGAAGACGGGGGCCCACACGACGCCGTCGAGCGTGCCGGCGGCCACCGTGGCGGGCGAGCCCCAGAGGAATTCCTCGAGGAATCCGTCGGCCCAGTGCGAGGTGACGCCGAGGGCGCCGAGGCCCATCGAGAGCAGGCTCTCGCCCACGATCGACAGTGCGAGCAGCACCAGGCTCCACGCGATCAGGCGGCGGCCCGCGCCCGGCGGCGCATCGAGGCCCAGGCCGAACGTGCCGCGCAGCGTCCGGCCGCGCGCGTGCAGGTACCGCCGCGCCCACCACAGCATGGGAAGGCCGCCGACCAGCCCCATGATCGCGGTGCCCTCCGGGGTGCGGGGCAACAGCGTGACGACCACCGCCGGGATCAGCAGATAGGCGAACGCGGATCGGAAGAAGAGGCCGAGGCCGTCGGCGATCCCCCACGGCGGCGGCAGCGGCGCGCTCGCGACCCGGGCGCCGTGCCGACCGCGCAGGAGCCGCCACAGCACGACCGCGCTCGCCGCGAGGAGCAGCGCGCCGATGATGGTCAGCAGCCGCACGCGCACGAGGAGCGAGCGGCCGCGCTCCTCGATCCCGGCCTCCGCCTCGGCCTGCAGGGTCGCGTCGTCGACCCGGGTGGCGATCCGGCGCACGAGCGTGTCGGTGAACCAGTCCCGGGGCAGCTCGCGACGGATCTCCTCCGCCATCGCGACGGCTTCCTCGGGCCGCGGGGCGTCGAGGTAGGCCGCCTCGAGCCACCGACCGTACTGGCCGGCGACGGCGTCGTTGTCCTCGAAGGACTCGATCATGGTGCCGGTCCGCTCGAGCAGCCCCGCCTCGCCGAGCAGGACCACCAGGTCGAGATCGGTGCGCGCGGAGCGCTCGTCGTCCTCGAACTCGTCGAAGCGCGCGATCGCGTCGTCGAAGGTCTCGGGATCGGAGCCGGTCATCTCGTAGAGGCGCCGCTCCCAGGGCGGGAGGTGCTGGAAGGCCTGATCCAGATCCATCTCGCGGGAGACGAGCCGCTCCAGCGACTCCTCCGGCCGCTGGAGATTGCCGAGCGGCGAGCCCCACGAATAGTAGAAGAAGGCGACCAGCAGCACGGTGAGCACCGCGTAGAGGGCGGTGCCCCACCGCGAGAAGTGGCGCGCGGGCGCGGCCGCGACCGGAGAATCCGCCGGCAGGTCGGGCGCCGGCGGCGCGAGCTCGTCGAGCGGGGTCAGGACCGGCGGGCCGCGGCCACGAGAGCGGCGAAGAGACGCCGGGCCGGCTCGGAGTGGCCCACCAGCTCCTCGGGGTGCCACTGCACGCCGAGGACGAAGCGGGTCGGGTCGTCCAGCTCCGCGCCCTCCACGACCTGGTCGGGCGCCCACGCCACCGCGGTGAGTCCGCGTCCGAGACGCTTGATCGCCTGGTGGTGCATGCTGTTGACCTCGAGCTCGTCGGTGCCGAGCATCTCGGCGAGCCGGCTGCCCGGCGTCACCTTCACCTTGTGGGTGGGCTGGTCCCGCGGCTCGGTCTGGCTGTGCGGGATCTCGGTACCGGGATCGGTACCGACGTCCTGGTGGAGGCTGCCGCCCAGCGCCACGTTGAGCACCTGGATGCCGCGACACACCGCGAGGACCGGCAGCCCGCGGCGCAGAGCCAGGGTCAGCGCCGCGGTCTCGAGGGTGTCGCGCGCCGGCGCCACATCGTAGAGCGTGCGATGAGGGGCCTCGCCGAAGAGCGCGGGATCGACGTCGCCGCCACCGGTGAGGAACAGGCCGTGGAGCCCGGCCCCCAGCTGCTCGAGCGATGCGGCGGAGAGCTGCGGAGGCAGCGGCACCGGCACGCCGCCCGCCTGCTGCACCGCGTGCAGGTACGCCGAGTTCAGGTACGCGCGCTCGGGATGCTTGGCGACGGTGATCGACGTGCTGACGCCGATGAGCGGAGCGGACCGCGACATGACGTCATGTTAGCACACGCCCTCGGCGCCCCGGCCGCGCCGGGCGTTCGCCACGTGCGCGCGCACCCGGTCGGCCGCGTCCACCGCGAGCCGGATGATCCGACAGATCAGGGCGATGCTCTCCACGTCCACGGCGGGACCGGTGGGGAGCGACAGGACTCGCGCGGCCACCGCGTCGGTGTGCGGCAGCTCGTTCGCGCTCGGACGGGACCGATACGGCTCCGCACGGTGGCATCCGGGATGAAAGTACCGACGCGCGAGGATGCCCTCGGCGCGCAGCACCTCGTCGAGGTCGTCGCGATGGAGGCCGGCCGGCCCCGCGTCGATCTCGAGCACGACGAACTGGTGGTTGTGCCGCTCGCCGTCCGGATAGGTCACCACCGCGAGGCCGGGCACGCCGGCGAGCCCGCGGCGATACGCCGCGTGGTGAGCGCGGTTGATCGCGGCGACCTCCTCCGCGCCCTCGATCGACGTGAGGCCCATGGCCGCGGCCACCTCGCTCATCTTCGCGTTGGTGCCGAGCGAGGCCGCCCGATCTCCGCCCGCGAGGCCGAAGTTGCGCATGGCCCGGACGCGCGCGGCCAGCGTGTCGTCGTCGGTGGTGACCGCGCCACCCTCGAAGCTGTTCACGTACTTGGTGGCGTGGAAGCTCAGCACCTCGGCGTCGCCGAAGCTGCCCAGGCTGCGTCCGTCGTGCGAGCATCCGAAGGCGTGGGCCGCGTCGAAGAGCAGGCGCAGGCGGTGGCGGCGCGCGATCGCGGCGAGCGCGCGCACGTCGCAGGCCCGGCCCCACAGGTGCACGCCGAGGATGCCGGTGGTCCGCTCGTTCACGAGGGCCTCGACGTGCGCGGGATCGATGTTGTGGGTGCGAGGGTCGATGTCGGCAAAGACCGGCGCGATGCCGAGCCACTGCAGCGCGTGGGCGGTGGCCACGAAGGTGAAGGCCGGTACGATCACCTCGCCGGACAGGTCGAGGGCGCGGGCGGCCAGCTGCAGCCCGAGGGTCGCATTGCAGACCGCCAGGCAATGGCGCACCCCGATCCGCCGGGCCAGCTCCGCCTCGAGCTCGCGGACGTAGCGGCCGTCGTTGGTGAGCCAGCGCCGGTCCAGCAGGTCGTTGATGCGCTCGAGCAGGCGGGCGCGATCACCGATGTTCGGGCGGCCGACGTGGAGGGACTCGGGGAACGCGGGCGGCCCGCCCGCGATCGCCAGATCCTCCACCCGCTCCTTGCCGACCATCGCGTCCGTCGCCCCGGTGGCCGGGCTCAGGCGTCTCCCCCGAGGGTCCGGAGCGCGCGCGCGGGCACGCCGCCGACCTGCGTGCGGTCCGGCACGTCCGCGATCACCACCGCCCCGGCGGTCACCACGCAGCCGGCGCCGATCTTGACGTGATCGGAGATGACCGCGCCGATCCCGATGTAGCTGCCCGCCCCGATCTCCACGGAGCCCGCGACGTTGGCCCCCGGCGAGATGGTGGTGAAGTCGCCGACGCGAGTGTGATGGCCGATCAGGGCGCCGCGATTCACGATCACGTGATCGCCGATCACCGCGTGGGCCGCGATCACCGCCGCCACGCTCACGATGGAGCCGCCGCCCAGGCCCGCGGTGCGCGAGACCCGCGCGGCGGGGTGCCGGAGGATCGCGAACCGGAACCCGAGCCTCGCGGCCTGGTCCACGAAGCGCGACCGCTGCGGGGTGCCGATCGCGCAGACCGCGTAGTGGGTGGCCGCGAGGGGCGCGAGGTCGTCCACCCAGATGACGGGGCGGCCCAGCAGCGGACGCCCGCAGCGCTCCCGCTCCCAGTTCTCGCCGAAGGCCTCGAGGGCGTACTCGTCGCTGTCGCTCACGAGATCGGCCACCTCCTCGGCGAAGGTCCGCGTGCCGAGGATGATCAGCTTGTGCTTGCCGGGGTCTTCCAGGGATCTGCTCACGGTGATGAGGGGTGGTAGAATCGCACGGCTTCGGACCGACCGCCACCCGGATTCTGGAGGAGCGCCCGGCATTGAAACCCCTGGTCAGTGTGGTCATAGCCGCCTACAACAGCGGCGCGTGGCTCATCGAGGCCGTCGAGAGCGCGCTCGCCCAGACCTGGCCGCGCCGCGAGGTCATCGTGGTGGACGACGGCTCCACGGTGGACCTGTGGGCGCTCCTCGAGCCGTACAAGTCGGCCGTCACGCATATCCGTCAGGAGAACGCGGGGGCGGGGGCGGCCCGCAACACCGGCGTCCGGGCGGCCTCGGGCGACTTCATCGCGTTCCTGGATCACGACGACGTCTGGCTCCCCGACAAGCTCGCGACTCAGATCGCGGTAGCCGCGCGGCACCCGGAGAGCGGTCTCATCGTGTGCGACGGCGTGCAGTTCGACGGTGAGCGGATCCTGCGCGAGAGCCTCTACAGTCCGACGCTCCGGCGGCGGTTCGCCGCGGCGACCGGAACCGAGATCACCGATCGCTTCTACTACGAGTTCCTCGACAGCAACCAGGTCGCGTGCCCGGCCCAGACCCTCATCCCGCGGGCGGTGATGGAGCGCACCGGCGTCCTGGCCATGACCCGTGGCGAGGCCTCGGACCTCGACTACTATCTGCGAATCGCGCACGACTACCCGGTGACGTTTCTCCGGGACCGGCTGGTGCGGTGGCGTTATCTCGCTTCCAGCGTGTCCGGGCCCGCGGAGCGGCGGTCGATCGAATGGGCGGTGATGGCGGTGTCGGTGCTGAGCCGTCACCGGGCCCTCTGCGCGCCGCAGCACCGCTCGATGGTCGCGTCGCGCCTGGGCGAGATCGCCCGCGGCGCAGCGTTGAAGGCGTTCCACTACGGATACCGGCAGGATCGTGCCTACGCGCGGGCGAGTCTCCTCAAGCTGCGGCGACTGGCCCCGCGGGAATCCCGCGCTGCGCTCTACCTGGCCGCCTTGGCCCTGCCCCCCGCGGTGGTGACGGCCCTCGCGCAGTGCTGGCGGCAAGCGCGCGGCTTGTGGCGGGCGGCCGATTAGGCCATGCGCATCGGCGTTGTCTTCCCGCAGACGGAGATCGGCCAGGACCCGTCGGTGATCCGCGACTACGCGCAGGCCGTGGAGGCCCTGGGCTATACGCACATCCTCGCCTTCGACAGCGTGGTCGGCGCCAATCCCGATCGGCCGGGCGGCTGGGACAGCCCCTACGACTACCGGCACCCGTTTCACGAGCCGTTCGTGCTGTTCGGCTTCTGCGCGGCGGTCACCCGCCGCATCGAGCTGGTCACCGGCGTGCTCGTCCTGCCCCAGCGCCAGACCGCGCTCGTCGCCAAGCAGGCCGCGGCGGTGGATGTCCTCTCGGGCGGCCGGCTGCGTCTGGGCGTCGGCGTCGGCTGGAGCCCGGTGGAGTTCGAGGCGCTGGGCGAGACGCTCGACAATCGCGGCCAGCGCATCGAGGAGCAGGTCCACGTCATGCGCGCGCTCTGGACCAGCGAGCTGGTGACCTACGAGGGCAGGTGGCACCGCGTGCTCGACGCCGGCCTCAATCCACTGCCCGTGCAGCGGCCCATTCCGCTCTGGATGGGCGGCGAGCACGAGACGGTGCTCCGCCGCATGGCCCGCCTCGCCGCCGGCTGGATCACACTGCAGACCGTCCGGCCCGGCCCCGCCATGCAGGAGACCATCGATCGCCTCCACGGGCTGGTCCGCGAGGCCGGCCGCGATCCGGCCACGTTCGGCATCGAGGGACGGGTGGCCCTGGCCCGGCTGGCGCCGGACCAGCACGAGCCGGAGATGGCGGCGTGGCGGGCGATGCGCGGCATCACGCACCTCTGCGTGAACACGATGGGCTCTGGCCTGACCCGTCCCGAAGACCACGTGAAGGCCCTCGAGCGCTTCCGCGCGCATTGCTAAGTGCCCGCCGCCATTGAGGCGCCCGATGTGCTAGCATACGCGCCATGACACTCGACTCCGCGCAGTACCAGCGCAGCGCTGCACCGGCCGGCTCGGGCCCGATGAACCAGGTGATGGGGCGGCAGTGGATCGTGTCGGCCGGCCATCCGCTCGCAGCCCAGGCCGCGGCGCGCGTGCTTGCCGCTGGCGGCAACGCGATCGACGCCGGAGTCGCCGCCGGTTTGATGTTGGGCGTCGTCCATCCCGACATGGTGAGCTTTGCGGGCGTCGCCCCCATCCTGGTCCACCTCGCGGCGACGGGCGAGACGTTCGAGGTCTCCGGGGTCGGGCCCTATCCGCGCCGTGCCAGCGCCGAGTACTTCCGGACGCAGCACGGCGGCGACATGCCGGCCGGCCTGCTGCGCACGGTGGTGCCGGCGTCGCCCGACGCGTGGTGCGTGGCCCTGCAGCGCTGGGGCACGCGGTCGTTCGCCGACGCGGTCGCCGGCGCGCTCGAGTGCGCCGAGCACGGCTTCCCGACCTCGGCGTTCTCGGCGTCGATCATGGCCAACAACGCCGAGCGGTATCAGCGCTTCCCGACCTCGGCCGCGATCTTCCTGCCCGGAGGCAAGCCGCACGCGCCGGGCCAGCTCTTCGTGCAGGCGGAGCTGGCCGCCACCATCAAGGAGATGGTGGCCGCGGAGCTGCGCGCTGCCAAGCGTGGCCGCGTCGGCGCCATTCAGGCCGCCCGCGACGCCTTCTACAAGGGCGACATCGCGCGCCGGATCGCCGACTACCATGCCCGCGAGGGCGGACTGCTCGCCTACGAGGATCTCGCCGATTTTCACGCCGAGGTGGCGCCGGCGCTGACCACCACGTTCCACGACTACGAAGTCGCGGCGTGCGGTTTCTGGTGCCAGGGCCCGGTGTTCCTCCAGATGCTGAACCTCATCGAGCCCTACGACTGGCCCGCGCTCGGCCACAACACCCCGCGGGCGCTGCACATCCTGGTCGAGGCCATGAAGCTGGCTTTTGCGGATCGCGAGGCCTACTACGGCGACCCGCGCTTCGTGCACGTGCCCGCCGAGGCGCTGCTGTCGAAGGCCTACGCGGACCTGCGCCGCGGGCTGATCCGCGAGGATCGCGCGTGGCCGGACATGCCGCCCGCGGGTGACCCGGAGGGCAAGGCGGCGGTGCGCAACGGTCACGGCGCCGCGTCCAAGGTCGGCGCGCCGTCGGCGGCCGGGACCCTCGACACCTCGTACGTCTCGGTGATCGACGCCGAGGGCAACGCGTTCTCGGCGACGCCCAGCGATCCGGGCGGGGTGGACTCGCCGGTCGTTCCCGGCGTCGGCTGCGTGGTCTCGCCCCGCGGCTCGCAGGGCTGGCTCGTGCCCGGGCACGCGAGCGAGGTGGCGGGGGGCAAGCGGCCGCGGCTGACCCCGGCGCCGTCGATGGTGCTGCGCGACGGGCGCGCCTTCATGGCCTTCGGCACGCCCGGGGGCGACGTGCAGCAGCAGGCCATGCTGCAGGTGCTGCTCAACTCGACCACATTCGGGATGCGACCGCAGCAGGCCATCGAAGCCCCGCGGCTGGCCACCCGCTCGTTCCCCGATTCGTTCTGGCCGCACACCAACTCGCCGGGCCGGCTCGACGTGGAGGCCCGGATCGCGCCGGACACGCGCGCGGCCCTGGCCCAGCTCGGCCACGTGATCAACGACTGGCCGGACTACGACTGGCGGGCCGGTGCGGTGTGCGCGTCGGTGGTGGGCCCCCACGGCACTCGCCTGGGCGGCGCGGATCCGCGTCGCGGCGCGCACTCGATCGGTTGGTAGATCGCCCGACGGCGCGCCTGGCGCGGCGCCGCTGCCTGGTCGCCGCTTTCGTCCTGACCGTCGGAGCGACGCTGGGCACCTTCCGGCCCCTGCAGGCGGCGGTCACCCTGCCCATCCCGTCCGCGGTGCCGGCGGGAGACCGGAAGCGGCTCGAGGAGGTCGTCAGGCAATCCTTCGTCTCGACCCAGCAGTCGGCCGACGCCTATCCCGTCCGCCCCGAGATCTTCGAGTACCTGCTGGATCACCCCGAGTTCGCCAGCCACGTCACGCGCGCGCTCAAGGCCGCCCGCTATCGCATCTGGCAGGAGCAGGGCGCGCTGTGGCTCGACGACGGCTGGGGTGTGCGCGGCACGTTCTGGACGGTCTACGCGCAGCCCGGCCTGCGCCTGATGATGGCCCAGGGCGCGTACCAGTCCGCCTTGCCCGACATCAAGGGCCGCGCGGTGGTGGCGCTGGCCTACGGCTTTCAGCCCAGCCCGACCGGGCGGCCGCAGGTCGCCACCACGGTGACCTCGTTCGTGGAGATCGACAGCGGAGTCATTCGCGTGATCGGCAAGGTGGGCGGGCCGCTCGTCCAGCGGAAGGCCGACCGCGAGGCCCGCACCCTCCTGAAGGTGTTCGCCAAGGTGATCCGCCTGATCGAGGAGAATCCCGCCGACGTGTACGCGCGCCTCAAGGCGCGGCCCGACGTGCCGAAGCCGGAGCTGGAGGAGTTCCGCAAGCTGCTCGGGGTGCCCTGACCGGGTAGCGACGAAAGGAGACGCGATGGCCACCCTCGAAGGTCGCACGATATTGATCACCGGCGCCGCCCGCGGAATCGGCGCGGCCTGCGCCCGCCGCCTCGCCCGCGAAGGGGCGCGCCTCGTGCTGGCCGATCAGGACGGCGCAGGGGTGGACACGCTGGCCGGCGAGCTGGGCCAGGTCGCGCTGCGGGCCGACGTCACCAAGCCGGCCGACATCGCGCGCATGGTCGACGAGCCGTACCGGCGCTGGGGCCGGCTCGACGTGCTGTTCAACAACGCCGGCGTCATCCGCGTGCAGCCCATGTTCGACGTGACCGAGGCGGACTGGGACCGCGTGATGGACGTGAACCTCCGCGCGGTGTTCTTCGTGCTTCAGGCGGTGGCGAAGCGCATGGTCACCCAGGACCTGATGCCCGGCTCGGAGCTGCGGGGCAAGCTCATCGCGACCGCGTCCATCGCGTCGTACCGCGGCGGCAACCACCTCATGACGCCGTACTCGGCCTCGAAGGCGGGCGTGGTCAGCCTCACCCGGTCGGCCGCGCAGCTGCTGGCGCCCGAGCGCATCACCTCGAACTGCGTGTGCCCGGGCGCGGTCGAGACGCCGATGTGGGAGCAGATCGACCGCGAGTGGGGCGCCCTGGAAGGGCTCGGGCAGGGCGAGGCGTGGAAGCGCCGCATCCGGCACATCCCCCTCGGGCGGCCGGAGCGGGCCGAGGACGTGGCCAGCGTGGTCGCGTTCCTGGCCGGGTCCGACTCCGACTACATGACCGGGCAGGCGATCAACGTGGACGGCGGAATCGTGATGGGCAGCTGAGCGGGCGCCTATCGCATGGTCACTTCGTTGACCGGGGTGAAGAACGCGGCGGCGTCGTAGAGCACCTGACCGACCACGCAGAACCACGCCCAGCGGTCTGGATCGGCGGGCGAGCAGCGTCGCGGCGTCTGCGTCGCGTCGGCGGCAATGAGACGGGGCCGCGGCGGGCCCGACGTGGCGCATCCGGCCAGCAGGACCGCGGCGAGGAGCGTCGCGCCCAAACGTCGCATGCGCGCGATGGCGCTACGCGGCGGGCGTGCTCTCGCCCTGGGCGCGGGGCAGGGCGGCGCTGCTCGGGACGTCCAGCTCGCGGTTGGCCAGGTCCACCGTCACCCGCAGGGCGCGCAGGCCCTGGGCGCCCTGCAGCTCGTCGAGCTCCACGTCCTCGGTCTCCCGGGTGAGATAGCCGAGCCGCTGCAGGTACTCGATGTACTCGCGCCACTCCGCGGCCTCGCTCCCGTGCGAGTACACCAGCGCGATCTTGCCGGGCTGGGTCAGTCGCTCGGTGGTGCCGCGGATGATCGCCTTGTCGATGCGCTTCTTGATGATCTCGTAGCGGACGTTGTAGGCGCCGTCCACGTCGAAGCGCTTCTCGTCGAAGCGGAAGCGGATCGACAGCGGGGCGTGCTGGATCAGGATCAGGTTGGTGATGTCGAGCCGCACCGGCAGCCGGTCCTTCAGCCGCTCCACCCGCAGCGCGACCCCGCACGCCACCATCAGCTGCCACAGGCGCATGTTCTTCAAGTAGAGCGGGTCGAAGCTGCCGTCCTCGCGGAGGGCGCCGCCCAGGTAGACGGTGTAGTCGACGCCGTCCGTCTTCTGCTTCTCGAAGTAGTGCGGGAACATGTCCTGCGCGGCCTGCTCCTCGAGATCGATGTAGGAGGACACCGCCTCGTTGATCATGGTGATGCTCTCGTCGAACTCCCGCCGCCGCGCGTAGACCAGGCCGATTCCCGGGTCCACCGTGGTGCGGTAGGCGTCGATCCGCTCGCGGACCCGGTCGCCGAAGGTCTGCAGGTGGTCGAAGAGCGGCTCCACGTCGGCCTTCAGGAAGTTCATCACCCCCAGCTCGTCGCCGGATCGCAGGGTGACCTCGATCTCGGCCACGTGGCCGTCGATGCGATGGGTCAGCTGGTCGAGGATGGGCAGAGCCCGCGCGTCGTGCGCGGCCCGGAGCACGTCGCGGGCCAGGCCCAGCTGGATGAGCAGATCGGCCTGGATGGCCCACGCGCGATGGGTGGAAGAGCCCCGGACGTCGGACACCGCGTACAGCGGGTAGACGTCGCGGAACACGATCGGGTCCATCTCGCCGCCCGGCTCGTGGTCTTCGGAGCCGTGCTCCATGCTCTCCAGCACCGCCTTGCGGAACCGCCACTCCACCACCGGGTGGATGGCGGTGAACTGCTCCTTGATGAAGCTCTCGACGCGGGAGTGCAGGTCGGCCACGCTGCGCCGCACCGCCATCGAGAAGAGCGGGAGGACCTCGCGCACGCGCGGGCCCAGAAGGGCGTTGATGTCGCCCGGATTGGGCGAGGTGAGGCTCAGCATGCCGATGAGCTCGCCCTGGTAGTGCAACGGGGCGACCACCAGGCTGCGCATGCCCTTGCGGAGGATGGCCTCCTCCTTCGCGGAGCGGGTGGTCAGCGCGGCCACGTCCTCCACGAAGATCGGCTCGCGGCGCCGGCTCGCCCGCTCGTATACCGAGCCGACGTAGTCGCTGATCTTGCCGTGGGCGGAGCCCGCGAAGATGCAGCCGTGGCCCTGCTGCAGCTGGTGCCCGGAGTTGAGGAGCAGGATCCGTTCGCCCTCGAAGGCGGCCAGGCTCAGGTGCAGCTCGGGGCGGCGGAACAGGGTCCGCAGCTTGGCCTGCAGCTTCTCGAAGCGCGCGTTCGAGACGATCGACTCCTTGTCGATCAGGTCCCGCTTGATGGACGACAGCACTTCCTGATCCGTCACGTCGGCGGCCTTGACCACCGTGAAGCCCGAGAAGCGCACGCTCCCGGGCGGGATCAGCGCGGCGAGCCCGTCCAGGTCCAGGGCCTGCGCGGCCAGCCGCTTGCGCATGTCGTCGGAGAGCGGGGGAATCGGGAGCAGACGCTCCACCTCCACGAAGCGGCCGTCGAACTGGATCTTGAAGTGACGCTCGAGGCCGCTGTCCGGCTCCGGCTTGGTCAGGATGAGCGGGTAGTCCACCGGGAACTCGATCCCGTACAGCCGCTCCAGGGCGAGCGCGTAGGCGTTGAGCAGCCGGAAGTCTTTCAGCGCGGCCATCTCGAGGTTCAGGCTGCCGTAGAGCACGCCGTCGGCGCCCATGATGTTCTCGAAGGCGGCGGTGCCGTACACACTGCGCAGGGTGAACGGGATGAGGGCGCCCATGTACGCGCGCTCGAGGAACGCGGCGGGGAACACCGCGCTCATCAGCGCGTCCACCAGCGGCGCGTGGACGTCGAGCAGGGTGATGTCGTCGATGGGACGGCTCAGCTCGGGAACCTGCCGCAGCCGGTTGAGGAGGGCGCGCGCGCTCTCGCCGCGCACCGAGGGGTCGGCGGCCTGCTCCTCCCAGAAGCGGATCAGCAGGCCGAGGCTCAGCCGACTCTCGAACGGGAAATCCTTCTGCAGCGCCGCCAGCGACGTCCGTGGCTCGTTCATGCTCATCATTTTACTCCTGCCGGTTGGCGGCTCTCCGCGTCCGTCGGCGCGTGCTCAGCTGGCCGTGGCAGGCAGGCCGGCCGGAGCGGGGCTCGGGGTCCGCCGCACCGGCGCCTCCTTGATGGCCAGGGCCAGCGGCACCGCCAGGAACGCGAGCAGGGCCGCGGAGGTGAATGCCCACGAGTAGGAGCCGGTGGCCTGGAAGATCCAGCCGCCGACCGCGGCGCCCAGGGCCGCCCCGCACTGGTGGGCGAAGTAGATCCAGCCGGAGAGCGCGCCCACCGAGTAGCGGCCGAAGATGTTGGCGGTCAGCGTGGTGGTGGGCGGCACCGTCGAGATGTAGTTGAGGCCGAAGACGGCCGCGAAGATGTGCAGCGAGGGCACGTTCCACACGTACAGCAGGAAGAGCAGGGAGAGGCCCCGCA
>Ga0209998_10000014_pt1 | contig 91397 bp, 90 predicted proteins | sample EndophyteCoNSPM_FD_187576 | JGI IMG/M metagenome (GOLD analysis project Ga0209998, IMG submission 187576) | Arabidopsis thaliana rhizosphere microbial communities from the Joint Genome Institute, USA, that affect carbon cycling - Endophyte Co-N... | ecosystem: Host-associated > Plants > Roots >... | reverse complement strand
TGCCGCCGCTTTCCAGTCGTTGTTTATCCTGTACATTTACCCAGTACTGCACCAGAAGATCCTGAGGGTCGTCCACCCCGACTTGCCGGAGTCCTTTTGCGGTAAGCTCCCGTACGACGGCAAATTCGATCCGCTTATCCATCAGGGTATTGTCATAGATCCCGCCTTTGTTCACATCGGCGAGCCCCGCAAAGGCGAAGGTCTTGAACGTCGTGAAATCAGCCGTCGCGTCATGGTCGGTCTGTACCTTGAACTCGTTACAAGCCGAGAGGCTGAGCGCCAGGCCTATCAGGAGACAACAGACTCGTCGATAACGCATGCGGTTCCTCTCTAAGCCTTTCGGCGTCTATTGACCCGGCGAACGCTTCGTGCCCTCGCCTGAGGATGGATCATTGACCAAGCGGACGTGTCGCGGAGCGCTGCAGGCAAAATAGACATAGGCCCCGACGACTAAAAAATTGATGCCCACGGCGATAATGTTCCATACGATCACCGGCCTCGACTCGACCAGGACGCCGTAGTACACCCACACGATTTGAAACGTGCCCATGATCGCGGCCATCGTCGGATTCATGCCTTCACAAGAGCGCCGCTTCAACATGGCGATGAGGTCTGGCATGGCGGCAAATGTCGTCCCGAAGCCCGCGACGAAGCCGATAATTTCATGCAGCGGCATCGACATCGGGATCCTTTCTGTTCCTCAGCCACACTGGGAAGCGTCGGCCATATACGTGACGAGCACACCGTAGTGATCTGATCCTGGTGCGGCTGATACCGCCTCGGATTCCCCGAATAGTTCCTGCCGAAAACAGCCTGTCGCACTGTCGGATGGCTTTCTCATGAGGAACATGAAGTCCACGCGCCTCGCCTGAGTGATCCCCTTTTGATAGCCTTCCAGAATTTTCTGCTGCTGGCTTTCAGGAAGCCGTCTGATTGCCGCACGAAGCGTCGATGGGACTTCTTGTGTGCCATGGCCCGCGATGATGTTTCGCTGAGGATCCAGACTATAGATCTCCGTTTCAGGACGCGCCATCGCGTACGTGTCTTTGAGGCCCGCCCGTTCGAGTTCACGATATTCCGGGTCGTCGGGCTCAAAGTTGAAATCTCCTCCGACGAGAACACCCAGATAGGGCCCTTTCGCGTACAACGTGTCGATCTCCTTCACGAGCAGACGAATCTCCTCGAGACGTCGCTCCTGGTCCTGCTCCATGGCGGCCACGATCTCTGTGAAATCCTCCTGCCGCGCCTTTCCGGCCTTCACCGCTTCGTGAATTTTTTGTATAAAAAAGGCGTTCCGTTCGATCCCGGAATGTAGATGCAGACTGACCGTCAAAACCTTTCTTTCTGTGTTGGGGTTTTCAACTTCGGCGATCAGTGCATATCGCAGCTCACCCGTTTGAAATCCCATGTAGTCGTCGCAACGTCCAAAGCCTCCACTGAGCTTGAGACCCTCCACCTTTCGCAGGCGGAGGGGAGCCTTGGCGAGCACGACCAAGCCATTATTCAAGCCCGGGACGACCGCGAGCCCTGGAGCGAAACGCACTCCGCAGGCATCCACCTGATGCACCGATTGGTAGTCCAAACCGGAGCGCTTCATCGCCGCGATGTATCGCTCGGCCATTTCCGGAAGGGGGTTGACTTCTTGAAGAAGCATGACGTCGGGCTGAATAAGAGAGAGTTGCCGAAATTGGAGGTCGAGCCTCGCCTGCCGGACCTCCTGCGATTCGCTCGCCCTGACCGTCATCCCGCTTGGCTCAAGTCCGTGCAGCGTGTTGTATGTCAGCAGCGTGATCCGCGGCATCGGCGTGCCGGTCGGCTCTCGAAAGGCTTCATGGGTCGGCTCCATGCAGCCGACAGCGAGGATTGCCGTCAGGAGCGAAAGAAACAGCCGCGGTTGTGCGCGACGGACACTGTGGAAACCAATTTTCCCCATGACACCGCGTCTCTAAAACACCTGTGACCGGATCGCCAAATAGTCGGTGTCCGGAAGCAACAACCAGTTGATGATGCGCTTCACCCCGAGGGTGGAAGCCACGGCATGTTCCGCACGTGTCTTTTCCTCGCTCCCTGACACGACACCGAGCAAGATCGCACGATCGTCCAGGATTTCGACGTGCACGCGCGTGTCCACGACGCCAGGGGTGCGTGCCAGGGCCGCTTCGACTTGTGCCTTCAATTCGGCGTCCGATGGGCCTTTGCCAGCGGAGTCGAAGGTCGAAGGCCGTTTGACCGGAAGGAATGCGTTGAGGGATCGAAGCCCTTCGACCTTGCTCGCAGCTTGATAAACGGCCTCAGCCTGCTCGGGGCTTTGCACATGACCGACGACATATCCGTGATCCATGATGACGTAGCTCGTCAGCACGAGACCGGCGAATGCAGGTTCTGCAAGGAGGGCTTCTTGTAGGCGGCGCTGGTGTCGATAGTCGTCCGCCAGGGTCAGGGAGCTGAGTCCCGTCTCCGCGGCATCCACCACGGTTCTATATTTCTCGCCGCCGCATCCCTCGCAGAGTAGGACAACGGCGACCCCAAGACCCATGAGGAAAGAGACTCTATGCGGTATAGACGTGAGCATGCGCGTGACTCCTAGCGACAAGACCATCTTCGTTCAAGCGTCGGGCTCTGTTCAAGATCCCCCGATTGAGACGTTCTACGATCTTTGCTCACTGCACTTTGGTAAACTCACCGTGATATCGCTCTCCCGTGAAGTGATTGGTCGATTCGACCAGCATCACCGTTTTACCCCTATGGTCGTATAACGTGAATTTGACCGCCCGCTTTTCTGTGTCTCCGACCAATCGACCGTCGCGGGGTTCGAGATCTCCGGACCCGACACCCGCTGTGGTAGCAGTTTGACCCGCAAACAGATAGGTGCTGTTTGCCCGAATCATGAGACGAACCGAGCCTCCAGGGAGCGTCGCATGATCCTTCTTCACCAGCCCTTCCCATTCGCCAACAACCATCCCAATTTCGGTGATCGGCACTAACTTCCAGGATGCGTCTTGTTGAGGCGACCCTCCCGCGCATCCAGCGCATACACCTACCACCAACGCGCAGATCGTGAGTCGCAGCCACTTCATCTCTTTATTCTCTGAGGCCATACGTACCGTCCCTGTGGCAGCACCATGAAGTGCCTTTGTCAAACACACGCTCCCTCCCCCCGAGAATGGCCGACTAGTGTACCCATGAGCCTCTGGTCGTCGTAACTGTCAAAAATGACAGTTGACAAGTCCTCTTCAAAGACACCCGCTCCCCTCTCTTTTCTCCCTCTTGGAAAAGGCAGTCCTATAACCATTCGGTCATGCACACTCAGCCGCGTGAGAGTGGATCTGCACATTGCAGCAGGGATGTTGGCTGTACGATAATGAAAGAGTTCCAACGGATACACACCTATGCGCCTTTCGCGACGAACCATTCTGAAAGCCACCGGCGTTGGCGCCCTCTTGGGCATGACCGGCGGCTGTGACGCCGTCGGTGGAGTCTTCGGTCGCATGTTTGCGGTCCCGCCCCGCGAAACGACTTACTTCACTACGAATTCTAAGTTCTACGTCGTGAATTACGCCGACAGCGTCGTCTCAGTGTCCCGCGAGGTCAACATCGAACAATGGAAATTGACCGTCAAAGGTGAAGTGAAAACGCCGATGTCCCTGGGCTGGCGAGACATCCTGAACCGGGACTCTTACGACCAGGTGTCCACCCTCATGTGCATCGACACCTTACCCGGCGGCGACAGCCTGGGAAACGCCACCTGGCGTGGCATCTCCCTCAAACAACTGCTACAAGATTCGGGCGTGGACGAGGAAACAGCGCGCGACGTGGTGTTTCGTGGGATCGACGGGTATGACGACAGCATCCCGTTCACGCGAGCGATGCGGGATGACGTGATGCTCGCCTTTTTAATGAACGGAGAGAAGTTACCGAAGGAACACGGATTTCCCCTCCGGCTCCTCGTGCCAGGGCTGTACGGGATCAAGAACGTTAAATGGATTCACGAAATCGAAGTGTATCCCGGCGACTACCTTGGGTACTGGCAGCGCAAAGGGTGGACGGACGATGGGACGATCAAGATCTTTTCGCGAATCGATTCTCCGGGCCACTATCAGACATTGAAAGGTCCCGAGCAGACCTTCCGCGGCATCGCGTTTGGCGGACCCAACACGATCGGCAAGGTCGAACTGAGCTTCGATGCCGGCCGGACGTGGAATGAATGCCGCATCGAACCGCCAATGTCGCCCTATTCGTGGGTCATCTGGAGCTATACGTGGAAGCCACCTAAACCCGGAAAATATCAAACGGTCGTCCGGGCAACCGATGCGACAGGCCAACTGCAGATTGCTGAACTGGTCCGACCACAGCCGGCCGGCGCATCGGGATACCACACGATCATCGCAGAAGTCGCAGACATCTAGCCAATGATCAGGAAGCTGTCATCGGGCGGGTATCGGCTCTATTCGCGCAAGAAGAATCCAAAAACCGGGAAACGCCGGAACCTCGGAACCTTCAAGACGCGGGCGGCCGCCGAGCAGCATGAACGGGACGTCCAGTACTTCAAACGGCATTAACAACGCCCGCTGCAGAAATCTCGGTACATCTGCCTCAGAGCGCCAATCGTTCGTATCCCGCCTGACAAGGTTCCGGTTGTAATTCTCCTTTATGGTAAAACGACCGGTGAGTCCAGACCCGGAGGATCCCACCCGAATCGAAGCTCACTCGATATTCATCGCACCAAAATCCGGTCGGCGTGCCACGATGCGTCGGTTGCTCTTCCCGAACTTCATAGAGCCAGGTCGCCCCATGCGGAGGAATATCGTTCTTGGTCAACGGGGGCCCAAGGCGTTCCTGCACCTCCGCCATCGTGGCATGGTTCTGGGCGGCCTTCAGGTATCGGCATTCCGGTGGGATAATCAGCGCACAGGCCGAAAGGATCAACAGGGGGAAAAGGAGCAGACCTCGCATGATGTGCTCTCTCTATGAGGAGGTCTTTTGACCTCAATCTTCTCCCTGTCGACCGGAGGTTGTCAATTCACCCATCCCTTTCGCCGCTACAGACGGGCTTTCCTGCAAGGCATCTTTCCAGTAATATGGCGTCCCAAACCCACCCGCGGACGAAGTAAGCAATGGCCGAGCAAACCTTTACCGATCCCCTCGCTCAGGAATATTACCGAGAGGGCGAGATGAAGTTGGAGTCCGCCCAATCCGCCGAGGCTGTCCTGCGACAGGCGGAGGCGTTCGGCCAAAAAGAGGCACGGGCGGAAGTCATGCAGTCGGCGTTCTATTTTTTGGCGGCGGCGCATTTCCTGGAAAGCCGTGACGCCAAGGAATCAGCACGGGCCTATCACCAGGCAGGACAACAGCTGCACCGCATCGGCCAGTTCACCCAGGCCGCGCGCGCCTATTCAAGTGCCGGACACCAGGCCGAGCGTGCGGCGCGGATGGCGACGGCCATCGCCTCACAGCATGACCTTCAGCACCTGGCCGTCCGCTCGTATTCACGGGCTAATCATTGTTTCGCGGAAGTGGGCGAGCTTGAATGGTCTGAAACGGAATATCTGAACGAGCGCAATGCACGCGTGACATGGGCGAAAATGGAAGGGAAGCATCCCTGGGGGCAACTCGCCTGGAAGGTGACGAGCAATTACGGCACGAGTTTCTCCCGTTGGGGACTCTGGGTGATCGGCACTATCGCGGTGTTCAGCGTGCTGTATGAGCTGTTTTTCCAGCTACAGTGGCTTCAGCCGATCGGCTCGGACACCGTCTCTGCCTGGATTCCCTTGTGGTCGGCAGTCTACTACTCAGTCAATGTCACGGCAGCTCTAGGGCTCGTGGATTACCAACCCACTCATGTCGTGAGCCAAGTCGTGGTGGTCATCAATGTCCTCGCCGGCTATCTTTTGCTCGGCATCGGCATCGGCATCATCGGCCGGATGATACGCAGCCGTTGACCCTCGAGCGCCTTCCTCTCCGACTAACGGCGAAGCAGCCCGGCGATCGATATCCGATATTCGCAGGGCCGGACTGGGGTGAGCGACACCTTGCCGATCCGACTTAGGCGGTCCACCGATAGAAAGACCTGAGCCCATCCGATCCCAGTCAATGACGACAGCCCTTCCATGGTCTGAGCTCCCTGTCGCTTGAGTGTCCCGAGCATCGTCCGATCCATGGAATGGGATCTGGAAGCTTGCTGCGTGTGAGTTCTCATGGCCCCCTCCGTTCCTAACAGAAAGGTGAGAAGCTGTGGCGGGTACTTACGTTGTTGGGCCTAAGTATGAACCGAATGTGGCTCTTGGCAACACATTCGTCAAATCCCGCATCCTATTCTCGCCGGTCAAGAGCCGCCCTCTCCTGAAGCGTCATCATGCGCCACTGGCCGGGAGCAAGATTGCCGAGCTTGACAGGACCAATCGCCACTCGCACGAGCCGCAGCGTCGGATGGCCGACGGCAGCCGTCATGCGCCTGACCTGCCGATTCATCCCCTCGTGAAGCACAATCTCCAGCCAGACAGTGGGAACCGTCCGGCGGACCCTAATAGGCACCGGCCGTTCCGGCAACGACGGCTCCGGCGTGAGGCGTCGTACTTTGGCAGGTCTCGTACGGGTGCCACTCAAGACGACGCCCTGGCGCAAGCGATCCAGTGCAGCGTCATCCGGAATGCGCTCTACCTGAGCCCAATAGACTTTGGGCAATTTGTGTTTGGGATCCGTCACGCGATGAGCTAGGGCCCCGTCCGAGGTAAGGATCATGAGGCCTTCGCTATCGCGGTCCAGACGGCCGGCTGCATACACGGCCGGCGTATGAACGTAATCGGCGAGAGTCGCCCGTCCCTCAGGATCGGTAAAACAGGGCAGAACATCGTAGGGCTTATAAAAAAGGATGGTCTTGGGCTTGAAAAGCGCCATAACCACCATACAGGGAAAGTCCGAGGGGGAGTCAACCCCGTCAATGGCGGAGCTGTAGGATTGTATGCAGTCCCCTACGGGTGTTTATCCAGTCGTATATGACGCATTTCCCCTCAGAACCTTCGTTTGCAGCTCCATCGCACATCTCCCAAGCAGAAAAGCAGGTAGTTTTCCTAGTTTTGTCTGCTTGAGGGGAATTATCCAACACGGCATCGCATTTGCTCATCGCCACAACGCTGCCTCGTCGAGCAATTCACCCGAATGGGACTGTCAGATTCTGACACCCGTTCTTAACATCACTAGGAGGTTCTATCATGACTCGTTTTGCACACATCATCGTACTTGCGGCTTTCCTTGCAGTGGGCATCGGTGCACCGGTGAGTTTTGCCAGCGAGCCTGCCCCCACCGAGCAGAAGGACAAGAAGGACACCAATAGCGGCAAGGCAGAAGACGACAGCAAGAAGGACGAGAACAAGAATAAGGGCGGAAAGTAATCAGGTTTCCCGGGAGCGCAGCGCCCGCTGCGCTCCCTTACATATCCCACGCTCCCATCCGCCTACAATTTCCGCATTCCCTGTTCTCCATCTTGCTTGAGCATCTTGATTGGCACGCGCGTTCAGGGCACCATAGGCCCGTACGTATTGTACGTTGTTCCATACGGGTGATGCTTGTTCTCCTGGCACCGGACGACACGGTGATGACCCCACTCCAGTGGATCGGCTTTTGACAGTGTAGACATTTGTCTATATAGGTTCATCGACGGCATCGCATTTGCTCGTGGCTGATTCATCCTACATCTTCACTTTCATGCAGGAGGGCTTATGACACCGCACCGCATCCGTCATCATTGGAAGTTCTTGCAAGCGAGCCTGATGGCCTCTGTCGTGCTCATGGGGCCCGGATGTGTCTCGACCGACACCCACCAGAAGGCGCTGGACGAACTGGAAAAGGCCAAGAAGGCTTCGGCCAGCCAAGCGGCAGAATTAGAGGCACTGAGAAAGAAGTCCAAGGCCGAGTCTGATCAGATGCAGCAGCAAGTGACAGGACTCCAGCAAAACCTCGATCAGGAAACGAGCCAGCGCAAAAGCGCGGAACAGCAGGCGGCGTCGCTTGAGAAAGAACGCGAAGCCTTGTCTGCACGTTCCACGGAACTTCAGAATCGGCTCGACAGTCTCGAGCGCGAAAAAGGCCAGCTTGGTAGCGAGTTGAGCGACGTACGCGCGCAAATTGCGGCCCTGGAAAACGACAAGCAGCAGCTTGCAAGCGGAACGGCCACGGCTCAAAGCGAGATCGTCAGGCTTCAACAGCGGGCCGCAGAACTGGAGGCTGAGTCGGCCCGGGTGGCGAAGGAGCGGGAGCAGTTGCGCCAGGAACAGTCCAGGCTGTCTGCCAGTCTTGATCAGGAACGCCAGCGGCTGAAAGTCGAAGCGGAAGAAAAGGCCCGGCTCGCCAGGGAACATGAACGGCTCCAGCAGGAGCAGTCTCAGCTGTCCGCGAGTCTGGAGGAAGAGCGGAAGCGGCTGCTGGCAGAGACGGAAGAAAAGGCCCGGCTCCAGCAAGAGCAGTCTCAACTATCCGCCAGTCTGGATGAGGAGCGAAAGCGCCTCAAGGCCGAGGCGGAAGAAAAAGCCCGCCTGGAACAGGAGCGCGCCGCTAAGGAAGACGAGATTCGCCGCCTGACCAAGACCCAGGAAGAGTTGTCGCAGTCACTCAAGGATGAGATCGCCAAAGGCAACATCAAGATCCAACAAGTACGGGATCGTCTTACGATCAACATGGTCGACCGTGTGCTGTTCGACTCAGGCCGCGCCGACATCAAGCCGGCGGGTTTGAAGGTGCTGAAACAAGTCGGCGACGTGTTAAACAAAATTACGGATAAACAAATCAGGATCGAGGGCCATACCGACAACGTCCCGATCAGCACGAAGCTTCAGGACAAGTTCAAAACCAATTGGGAGCTCTCCACCACGCGCGCGACGACCGTCGTGCGCTTCCTGATCGACCAGGGAGGAGTCCAGCCTCAGTCCCTCTCGGCCGTCGGATACGCGGATACCCATCCCATCGAGAGCAATGACTCGGAACAAGGGCGGTCCTCCAACCGGCGGATCGAGATCGTACTGTATCCGAAAGATTTGTCGCAGATCGCCGCCCAATAATTGACGCGCTCTCGTTGCGTCCATCGCGAGGCCTTCCGCTCTGGAGGCCTCGCGGCTCATCAGCGCCACCTGGACTTCTCCGCCGCACCGCAGTATCGTGGATCAAACTACCAGGGAGAGACGCGAGTGCGCTGGCAGGACCAACGTGAAAGTGAGAATGTCGAGGATCGGCGGGGTTTGGGCCCCGCGAGGATCGGCGGGGGACTGGGGATCGGCGGCATCGTCCTCGTCCTCGCGGTCAGCTATTTCACCGGCATGAACCCCTTAACCCTCCTCGAGTTGATGAGCGGCCTCCAGAGTACGACGGAGCCGCAGATCGAATCGGTGCCGACCGGGCCGGTCAAAGACGAGATCGGTCGATTCGCCTCGGTCGTGCTGGCCGACACCGAAGATACCTGGCACCAACTGCTTCCCAAGGCGGGACGTCAATACGAGAATCCGCGGCTGGTCTTGTTCACAGGCGCCGTGCATTCCGCCTGCGGCGCAACCTCGTCGGCCGTGGGGCCGTTCTATTGCCCACAGGATCGCAAGTTATACCTTGACCTGTCCTTCTTTAAGGAAATGTCTCAGCGGCTAGGCGCTCCGGGAGATTTTGCCCAGGCCTATGTCATCGCCCACGAAGTGGGCCACCATGTTCAGAATCTTCTTGGGATTGCGGAGAAAGTTCAGCGCCTGCAGCGTCAAGCGAGCGAAACAGAAGGCAACGCCCTCTCGGTTCGCATGGAACTGCAGGCCGATTGTCTTGCCGGAGTCTGGGGTTACCATGCCAGCCGCGAGCGGGGCGTGATCGAGCCCGGGGATTTTGAAGAAGGGCTCACGGCTGCGGCAGCCATTGGAGACGATCAACTGCAGAAGATGTCCCGTGGATACGTGCAACCCGAAAGCTGGACACACGGTTCGTCTCAACAGCGGAAAACCTGGCTACGCAAGGGGTTGGAGACCGGAAATCCCGACGTCTGCGATACCTTCTCTTCAAACCAGCTTTAGAGACTGGAGTATTTCATGATCGAAGAAGACGCCTGTGCAACCGCCCCGCCTGCGCCATCCGCGTGGGAGGCCATGCTTGCTGACCCACCCTGGGCGGCGAAATCGTTTCTCGCCGTTGCCGTGGCCACGATCGGCGGGCTGGCATCTTGGATCGGGAATTTCACCTCCCCGGCCGCCGCCCAGATCGGCGCCAGTTACCTCGGCGGTTTTTTGATCGGCTGGGCCTTCCGCCGGTTTTTAAGAATCGCTGCGATGTTGGTGGCCATTGTGTTGGCATGCATGGCGGCCATGAAGGCGACCGGCTGGATCGACGTGGATTGGAACGCGCTGGAAGCGCAGATTACGGGGACGATCCAATGGCTTCACGGCGAAGCGCAAGGGTTCAAGAACGTGGTGACGGGATTCTTGCCTTCGGCAGGGGCCGCAGGAGCCGGATCGTTTTTCGGTTTCCGGAAGAAATGAGCAGTTGAGAAACGTGTCGGGAGCTAATCGGCCAGCTTTTCTTTGATTTTCCGCTCCGCCTTCCCGAAGCCTTCGGCGGTCTTGTCCGCGGCCTTCTTGAATTTCTTTTCCACCTTTTCGGGTATGTGCTTGTCTTCAAGCTTCTTCGCGGTCTTCTTGATACCCTCTGCGATTGCCTGACCGACCTTCTTGGCCCCTTCACCAACCTTCTCAGAGAATGACGCGTTACTCCCGCCGTCCGACTCGGCGGCGCCGACCGTTCCATGGTTCAGGATGGCCGCAACCAGCAGACAGGTATATATCGTGGCAATCGAGCCTCTCATGGCCTTTCCCCTGTCATTGATCATCAAAGCTTATTATACTGTGCGGCATCGGCTTCATACAGTGAAAGGATCATTTCATGATCGTCGTGGCTGAGCGCAGATGCCTGCGTTCGCTTCTGGCCTGTCTCGTCGCCATCCTGGCATGTGCCGCGCCATGTGCGTCCGCAGAGACAGGGGCGCCACCGGATGTGATTGAGCGCGCGAAGCGGGCCACCGTCGGCATCCTGGAAGACACTCAAGATCCCCGCACTCCGGACCAGCCCGGAAAAATCAAGATCCGCGGAACCGGCTTTCATCTGCATGACGGTTACATTGTCACGGCGCGACACGCCGTCGAGAAAAACAGCCCGACGGGGCACATCGTGCCGAAGGTCATTCATGTCTTGACCACCGATCTGCATGAGCTCGTCGCCCAGATCGTTGGGGAAAGCGCCTACCTGGACGTCGTCGTCTACCGCATAAACCAAAAAGACCGGCTGGTGCTCGATCTTGCCACCACCTTTGCCACCGAGGCGCCGGTCGTCGGGAGCGAAGTGTTTACGGTCGGGTATCCGATGGGCTGGGGTCCCACGATGGCCTTCGGCCGCATCGGTAACGTCAATACGTTTTTGCAAACCGTCGAGACTCGACTCCTGCAAGCCGATCTCTCGGCCTGCAGCGGCAACTCGGGAGGGGCGCTCTATAATCACGTCGGCGAAGTAGTCGGCATCATGCATGCCGTGATCCAGACGGATAAAGACGAAACTCACGTCTTCTGCAGCCAGATGGCCTTTGCGATTCCCGCCACCCTCGCCTCGCGCATCGTGGCTGCCGCCGTCGAAGGAAGACCGCTGGCCTTCTCGAAGCTGGGCATTCTCATGACGACGGTCAAAGAAGGGACAAAGTGGCGGATGGCGGTGAAGGACGTCTCGGAGCCCGCCAAGGCGGCCGGCATCCAGAAACACGACATTCTGTTGGCGATTGAAGAGACGGAAATTCTGGACGCTGCCCACCTGAAAAACTATCTCATCGAACGGACAGTGCCTGGACAGCGCGTGAGCCTCAAAGTCCGCCGGGCCGAAGCCGACCTCACCTTCACCGTCACCTTAGCGGGCGGATAACACCACGGCTGTGTCAGCGTCCTGGCAGTGCTTGATACCAGCCGTTGGCGTACGCCAACGTGACGGGGCAATCGAACAGCCGACTGAGGTTTCTCTCTGACAGCACCGCGTTCTTCTCGCCGTCCTCGAGAATGCTCCCCTTTTTCAACAAGACGACTCTCCGAATCTCCGGGGGAATCTCATGGATGTGGTGGGTGACGAGCAGGATAGTCTTGCCTTTGCGCATGTAGCCGCGCACCAGATCCAAATAATGGAAGGTGGCCGTCAGATCGAGGCCGCTGGTGGGCTCATCGAGCACCAGCACCGATGGCCCATGGACCAGGGCGCGGGCCAAGAGACAACGCCGCTGCTCGCCGGTTGACATGGCCGAATATTTACGGTCGGTCATCGCACCGATGCCCAGGTCATCCATCACAATCCGCGCCCTGGCGATCTGGGCATAGGTAAAGTCCTGGTGGCCATAGGTGCCGATACTCGCGTAAAAGCCGGACAGGACAACCTTCAGGCCGGTCACCTGCTCCATATACTGATGCTGCAGATCGTGTGAGACCATGCCCAAATGCTTCCGCACATCCCAGACGTTCCACTGCGCCTCGCCAAAGAGCCGGATGGAGGTCTCGTCTTTCGGCACGGCGTGCACGTCGCCGGCCAGGAGCTTAAGAATAGTCGACTTCCCGGCACCATTAGGGCCGAGGATGGCCGTATGCTGATCGGCTTCCAGCAGGAAAGAGAGATTGTCGAAGACACACGTGTCCCCGCGGTAGACTTGCGCGTTTTTGATCTCGAGGATGCGGCCCTCGTCTGGAGGAGCGGGCATGCGGCGCGACTACAGCAATGCGGTATGAGGCATCAGGCTTCGTGAGGCTCGGGATTGATCTTGGACACGGATGCCCGCTTGGCTTTCGAGGCTAACTGATCTGAAGTACCTGCCAGCCGCGGCGTAGGAGTCCGCACATCCGCATTCTGCGCGCGATGGAGCAAGGCATGGTCCATGAGAACGAGCGCCATCATCGCTTCGGCAATGGGGGTGGCTCGAATCCCGACACAGGGATCATGCCGGCCATTCGTCTCCACCGTCACCGGATTCCCCTGCTTGTCGATCGAACGGCGGGACACCCGGATGCTCGAGGTCGGCTTGATGCCGATCGTCACGACAATGTCCTGGCCCGTGGAAATTCCGCCAAGAATGCCGCCCGCATGGTTGGTGACGAACCCTTCCGGCGTCAGCTCATCGCCATGTTCGGACCCGCGCTGGGTGACCGACGCGAACCCTGAGCCGATTTCGACCGCTTTTACGGCATTGATGCTCATCATCGCGGCTGCCAGCTCCGCGTCGAGCTTGGCATAGACCGGAGCGCCCCATCCGACAGGGACATGTTCGGCCACCGTGGTGATCCTGGCGCCGACCGAGTCGCCGGCCTTCCGCAGGTCGTCCATGAACGATTCGAGCTTGGCCACGACGTCCTGATTCGCTGCAAAAAACGCATTGTCGCTGACGGCATCCCAGGATTTAAACGGAATCTCGTGCGGTCCCAGCTGACTGAGGTAGCCGTGAATGACGACGCCATGGGTCTCGCGGAGCCATTTCCTGGCAATCGCCGCAGCGGCAACCCGAACGGCGGTCTCCCGCGCGGACGCCCGGCCGCCGCCGCGGTGGTCGCGGATGCCATACTTTTGCCAGTAGGTGTAATCGGCATGGCCGGGCCGGAAGGTGTCGATGAGATTTCCGTAGTCTTTACTCCGCGCGTCTTCATTGCGGATCAACAACGCGATCGGTGTGCCAGTCGTCTTGCCTTCAAAGACGCCGGACAGGATTTCGACCCTGTCGGATTCCTGCCGCTGAGTCACGTGGCGGGAGGTGCCGGGTTTGCGGCGATCCAAATCCTGTTGAATCTCGTCGGAGGACAGCGCCAGACCGGGAGGGCAGCCATCGACGACGCACCCGATGGCCGGGCCGTGGCTTTCGCCGAAGGACGTCACGGTAAAGATGTGACCAAAGGTATTGCCGGCCATGACCTACTCCACGAGGTCGAGCTTGATGCGTAGCTCCTTGAGTTGATCGGCGGCAACGGCTGAGGGCGCGTCCGTCAGCGGGCACTGGGCACGCTGCGTTTTTGGAAACGCGATCACATCACGAATCGATTCAGCGCCGCCCAGCAGCATGATGAGACGGTCGAGGCCGAAGGCGATGCCGCCATGCGGGGGGGCACCGTAATCCAAGGCCTCCAGCAGAAAACCGAACTTGGCCTGCGCCTGCTCCTTGCTGATCCCGAGCAGATCCAAAATCCGCAATTGCACGTCGCTTCGATGATTGCGGATGCTCCCGCCGCCGATCTCGTTGCCGTTGAGCACCATATCGTAGGCCTTGGCGCGGGCCCGCAGCGGCTCTGAATCCAGCAGCGGAAGATCCTCGTCGAGAGGGGCGGCAAACGGATTGTGCATAAAGATGTAGCGTTTCTCTTCTTGGGAATAGTCGAGCAGCGGGAAATCGGTGACCCACACGGGCTTCCAGGCCGACGTATCGATGAGGTTGAGCTCTTCGCCGAGCAGCAGACGGAGCCGCCCCAGTACGTCATGGACCACCGCCGGAGTATCCGCACCGAACAACACCAGATCACCAGGGCTGGCTTCGGGCAAGGCGCGAGCAAATGCTTTGGCATCAAGAAATTTTGCAATGACCGAATCCAGCTGGCCGTCGGCCGCGATTTTGAGCCAGGCGAGTCCCTTGGCTCCAAAGCTTCTGGCCGTTTCGCCCAACGCATCGATTCGGCTTCGGGCGATGCTCTGACCGCCCTTCACGATCAGTGCCTTGACGATTTTCCCCTTCCCTGCCGCCTCTCGAAACACCTTGAACTCGCTCGTCGCCCCGAACGCGGTAACGTCATAGAGGGGCATCTCAAAGCGTAGGTCCGGCTTGTCCGAACCATAGCGCCCTATGGCGTCGGCATAGGTGATTCGTGGAAAGGGGGTCGGGAGTTGAACGCCGCCGGCTTCGCGAAACACCGTCACGATCATTCGCTCCATTACACTCATGACCTGTTCGCGATCGACGAAGGACATTTCGAGATCGATCTGGGTAAACTCCGGCTGGCGATCATTGCGCAGGTCTTCGTCCCGGAAGCAGCGGGCAATCTGGTAATACCGGTCCACGCCGCTCACCATCAGCACCTGCTTGAAGAGCTGCGGCGATTGGGGAAGGGCAAAGAACTGGCCCGGATTCACGCGGCTTGGGACGAGATAGTCCCTTGCGCCTTCCGGCGTGCTTTTCGTGAGAATCGGTGTCTCGACTTCCAGAAACCCCTCTCGGTTGAGGAAGGCGTGAACGGCCTGCACGATGTTGTGCCGCAAACTCAATAGCCGCTGCATCTTGGGCCGGCGAAGATCGAGATAGCGGTACTTCAACCGAATCCCTTCCGTCACCGAGGCATCGTCCTCGATGACGAACGGCGGTGTCTTCGCCTCATTCAAAATCTCCACGGCATCCACAAACACTTCGATGTCGCCGGTCGACAGATGAGGGTTCTTGGAGTCCTCGGGGCGCGCCATGACCTGGCCCGTGACGGAGACGACACACTCGCTCCGCAGCGTGTGGGCGGACTTGTGGACTTCCCGGTTCCGTTCGGCGTTGAACACGACCTGGGTAATGCCCGTCCGGTCTCGAAGATCGATGAACATCACCATGCCGTGGTCGCGACGGCCCTGCACCCACCCCTGCAAGACCACGGTCTGGCCGACATGCGTCTTGTTCAACTCTCCGCATCGATGCGTTCTGCTTTTCACGTCACGCTCGCTTTCGTGTCAACGACCACGCCCCTCGCCGACGTTGGCTCTTGTTCTTTTTGGCTCGTGCCCATCCCTCCCGCCTTGCCGGCCGTGCGGGAGTCACCGCCACCGATTCCTCGGCCAGCGCCACCCGTTCCTCCACCAACCGGCGCAGCGTATTGGCTTCGCGATCGGTCAAAAAACGGAATTCACCCGGCTGCAAATCACCGAGCGACAGCGATCCCATGCGGATCCGCAGGAGCTTGATCACCGGATGTCCGACCACTTCCAGCATCCGCTTGACTTGATGTTTGCGCCCTTCACGGATCGTAATTTCCAGCCAGGAATTCGCCTCGACCTTCCGGACCTTCTTGACCTGCGCCGGACTCGTCATGCCGTCTTCGAGTCTCACACCCTGCTCCAGGCCTCTGATCTCGTCGTCAGTCAGGACACCCTTCACCTTGATCAGGTATGTCTTGGGCACGTGATACCGCGGGTGAAGCATCCCCTGAGCGAGCTCGCCGTTGTTGGTCAAGAGCATCAGCCCTTCACTGTCGAAATCCAACCGGCCCACGGGGAACACCCGCACCGAAACGCCTCGCAGATAATCCTTGACCGTCGTCCGTCCCCCCGGATCGTCCAGTGTGGAAACGACGTTCTTGGGTTTGTTCAACATTAAATAGACGAACGGCTGCGGCGCACTCAAGTGTTTGCCGTCGACCTTGACGTGATCCCGTTCGGGATCGACCTTGGTCCCCAATTCCGTGACCGTCGTGCCGTTCACCATGACACGACCGGCCGTAATCAAGGCTTCAGCCTTGCGGCGCGACGCAAGGCCGGTTCCGGCGATCAATTTTTGCAGTCTGACTTCCATGTCTCAGTATTACTCCCACTCAATGGTGCTCGGTGGCTTGGAGCTGATGTCGTAGACGACACGATTCACGCCCTTGACCTCGTTAATGATGCGATTGGACATGCGCCCCAACACATCGGGGGGAATCTTTGCCCAGTCCGCAGTCATGCCATCCAAGCTCGTCACGGCACGGATGGCCACCACGTGCTCATACGTTCGCTGATCCCCCATCACACCGACCGTCCGAACCGGCAGCAAGACCGCGAACGCCTGCCAGATATCCCGATACAGGCCAGCGCCTCGTATTTCTTGGTCCACGATGGTTTCCGCGGCGCGCAAGATGGCCAGGCGCTCTTTCGTCACCGATCCCAGCACCCGAATGGCAAGGCCTGGCCCGGGAAACGGCTGCCGCCAGATGATGTCGTCCGGCAATCCCAATTCTGTTCCGAGCACGCGCACCTCGTCCTTGAACAGTTCTCGCAAGGGTTCGATCAACTTCAGCCTCATGCGGGCCGGCAACCCACCGACGTTGTGATGGGTCTTGATGGTCGCCGACGGCCCCTTGAAGCTCACGCTCTCGATGACATCCGGGTACAACGTCCCCTGGACCAAATGCTTGATGCCCTTCAACCTCTTCGCTTCGGCTTCAAAATTCTTGATAAAGAGACGTCCGATGTTCTTGCGTTTCCGCTCAGGGTCGGTGACGCCCTTCAATCCGGCCAGAAACTGCCCAGTCCGATCGAGGATCCGGAGATTCAGATGCAATTGAGAGGCAAACATCTTTTGGACCTGGTCACGCTCACCTGCCCGCAAGACGCCGTTGTCGACGAAGACGCAGGTCAGCTGATCGCCGATGGCGCGGTGGGTGAGGGCTGCCGCCACCGAGGAATCGACGCCTCCGCTCAAGGCGCAGATGACGCGCTCCTGACCGACCTGTTCCCGGATCTGCTTCACCGCCGTTTCCACATAGGACTGCATGGTCCACGTCGGTTTGCACCCGCAGATGTGATACACGAAGTTTCGGAGCAGCTGAGCGCCGTCCGGCGTATGGGCAACTTCGGGATGGAACTGCAGGCAGTAGATCCGGCGCTTGCCATCGTCCTGCTTCATGGCCGCCACCGGAGAATTGCTCGTGTGGGCGATCGACCGGAATCCTGGAGGCATCCGTTCGATCCGGTCGCCGTGCGACATCCAGACGACGGTGGAGCCGCCCTTCCCGATACCGGCAAAGAGATCGCCGGCGTCGTCGATCGTCAGCTCGGCACGGCCATATTCCCGATGCTTGGACTTTGCCACCTCGCCGCCGGACAAATGCGTGACGAGTTGCATGCCATAACAGATGCCCAGGACCGGGATGCCCTGCTCAAAGAGCTCTTTTGAAATGCTGGGCGCCTTCTTCTCATAAACACTTGAAGGGCCGCCGGACAAGACAATGCCCTGCGGGCGGTAGGCCAGCACGGTCGCCAACGGCACGGTGCAGGGAAGGATTTGCGAATAGACCTGCGCTTCACGAATGCGTCGGGCGATGAGCTGCGTGTACTGGGACCCGAAATCCAGGACCAGGATTCTGTCGTGCCAGAGTTCCATGAGATTCGCTTTCAACCAGTTAGTTGTGTGCGGTCAGCAGCGTGACACCAACAGCGGGCCAATGACGAGTTCTGATTGGGGAAGGGTTAATAACCGACGGATGAACGCTGATGGCGTTATTCCCAATCCATGCGATAGTTCGGCGCTTCTTTGGTAATGATGACGTCGTGCACATGGCTCTCGCGGAGTCCTGCGACCGTCTGGCGGATGAACGTCGCATTCTTTTGGAGTTCGGGAATCGTCTTGCATCCGCAATACCCCATTCCGGACTTGAGCCCTCCGACGAGCTGGTAGATGACCGCCGACAAGGGTCCCTTGTACGGCACGCGTCCTTCGATGCCTTCCGGCACGAGCTTTTGGGGCGGACGGCCGCTCTGGCCATACCGATCGCCACCGCCTCGTTCCATGGCGCCGATCGATCCCATGCCTCGGTACACCTTGTACGTTCTCGCCTGGTAAAGCACGGTCTCTCCGGGGGATTCCTCTGTCCCGGCGAGTAATCCGCCCAACATGACCACGGAGGCCCCGGCCGCCAGCGCTTTGCTGATATCGCCCGAAAACTTGATGCCCCCGTCCGCCACAATCGGGACTCTGCTGCCCTCGAGCACCTTGGCGCAATCGGCAATCGCGGTCAGTTGCGGCATCCCTGACCCGGACACGATGCGCGTGGTACAGATCGACCCGGGTCCCACCCCGACCTTGACCGCATCGACGCCGGCGTTCAGCAAATCTTTGGCCGCCTCCGCAGTGGCGATATTGCCGGCCACCAATTCCACGGTCGAGTGCTGCTTCTTGATCATCTTGACCGTGTCGACAACCGCCTGCGCGTGGCCGTGCGCGGTGTCAACCACGATGAGGTCGACGCCGGCTTTTCTGAGAAGCGCGAGTCGTTCTTCCGTATCCCCTCCGACACCGACGGCCGCACCGACGCGCAACCGGCCATGGGCATCCTTGCAGGCATTCGGATACTTGATCCGCTTCTCAATGTCCTTGATGGTGATCAATCCCTTGAGTTCGCCCTGCTTGTTGACGACCGGGAGCTTCTCGATCCGATGCTCATGCAGAATCTCGCGGGCCTTTTCGAGGCTGGTCCCTTCCGGCGCCGTGATCAATTTGTCCCGCTTCATGACCTGGGACACCTTGAGATCCAGACGGGTCTCGAACCGGAGATCGCGATTCGTCAGGATGCCAACCAGTTTCTTGTTTTTGGTGACGGGGATGCCCGAGATGCGGTATTTGGCCATCAACTCGTGAGCGTCGCGGATGGTCTGATCCGGCGAGATCGTGACCGGATCCAGAATCATCCCGCTTTCGGATTTCTTGACCCGGTCGACTTCCGCCGCTTGATCGGCTGGGGTCAGGACTCGATGAATGATGCCGACTCCCCCTTCACGCGCCATGGCGATCGCCAGCCGCGATTCTGTGACCGTGTCCATTGCGGAGCTGATGATGGGGATATTGATTTGGATGTTCCGCGTGAGGTGCGTGCGGACATCGACTTCGCTGGGCAGAACGGTGGATTTCGAAGGCACCAGAACCACATCGTCATACGTGAGTCCGAGGCGTGGTTCTTTCTCGAGCATAGTCCTCCGTGACCGGGGCCGTCAGGCCTTTTGGGGTTGTTGCGCTTTCTCGATCTCCGCCGCTGCTTCCGCTGCTTCCTGCAGGCGCTCGCTGCCTTCGTCAGCCGGCATGAACTGCTGCACGCGGGTGTTGCCGCTGTCGACGACGAATACGCTGCCTCTCGCATCGACCGCAAGTCCATACGGGAAATTGAATTGGCCGTCGCCGTTGCCGTACCCTCCCCACTGCGTAATAAAGTTGCCTTCCTTGTCGAATTTTTCGACGCGATGATTGCCGGTGTCCGTGACATACACGTCCCCGGCTGCGTCGAGTGCAATACCCCAGGGCGACCGCAACTGTCCGGCCTCCTGCGACAAGGGGCTGCTCGCGTGCCCCGCCTCCGCACTGCCCCCCCACTTCGTCAATAACTGGGGCAATACGTTCGTGCTCGTGTCGAACTTTTGCACCCGGTGATTGCCCATGTCCACGACATAGACGGCGCCGTCAGATTGATCGACGGCAATGCCTCGCGGAAAATAGAACTGACCGTCGCCGTTGCCGAAGCTGCCCCACGACATGATGAATTCGCCGGTCATGTCGAATTTCTGCACCCGGAAGTTGGCACTGTCGACGACGTAGACATACCCGCGCACGCGATCCACGGCAATACCCCATGGCGAGTTGAACTGCCCCTCGCCGTTGCCGCGCGAGCCGAACTTCATGAGGTAACCACCCAGCTTGCCGTCGAACTTCTGGACGCGGTGATTGTTCGTATCGACGACCCACACGTCGCCCTTCCCGTCGCAGGCGATGCCGGTCGGGTTATGGAAATTGGCATTCGCGGCACCGAAGTTGCCCCACAGGATGATGAAGTTGCCGGCGTTATCGAACTTCTGAACGCGGTTGTTTCCGTTGTCCACGACGAAGAGAGCCCCTTGCTGGTCCGCGCATAGGCCGTAGATCGGCGCCATGAACTCGCCGCCGTGGAGGAGCGACGCGCCGCGGCCAGACCGTCCCCAACTCGACACGCAGAGGTAGCCCGAGGTATTGACCAGAATCGTCGCGCTGGCCGGCGTCGATACGTTTCCGCCGACGTCCTTGAACCAGACGTAAATCGTCTTCTGGCCGTCGCCCGGAGACAGAATGAACGGAATCGTGGCGCCGAACTTCAATGCCGGCGTCACGTCGACCCATCCCGGCGTACCGGCCATTGGTGTCATCGGCGCTTCGGACACATAATAGGCGCCAACGCCTGTGTCGATGTCGTTCGCGGAAATGGTCACGACCACTTCCGGCGTATTGGTCATGAACGCGCCGTGATTGATGACCGCGTAGGAATTCTGCGGCGCCGTAATGTCGATCAGCACCGGCGTGGCGGACACCTGATTCGAGAGGTCGCTTTCCACTTCCCCGTCAAACACCGCCGCTACGGAATAGAAGTAGGCCGTGTCGTTGGTGAGACCCGTATGCGTGAAGGGATTGGTCACCCCCTCGATCTTGGTTCCGCTGAGCTTCGTCACCTGTGGAGAGGTGTTGAAGTACAGGTTGTAGGAGATCGCGCCGGGTACCTCCAGCCAGCTGAGGAACGTTTCCGTATCGCCGGCCTTCACGGCAACGTTGCTCGGAGGCGGCGTGGCAGTGGTCGCCTGAGCCTTCGGCTTTTCGTCCTTGCCTCGATTGATCTCTTCGTCGGTCGGCACATACTTCAAGACGCGGTTGTTGCCGCTGTCGACCACATAGACACACCCTTCTTTGTCGACGGCGATCCCGTAGGGAAAATTCAATTGGCCTTCCGATTTGCCGCGGTTGCCCCAGGCGCAGAGGAAGGTGCCGTTGCCGTCGAACTTCTGGATCCGATGATTGCCGGTATCCACGACATAGACGTTTCCCAGCGCGTCGCAGGCGATGCCCCACGGCGTTTTGAACTGTCCGGGCCCCGCGCCCTCTCGTCCCCACTTCGTCAGAAAGCTGCCGCGGGCATCGAATTTTTGAACACGGTTGTTGCCTTCATCAGCCACATAGATATTGCCAACAAAGTCCACCGCCACGCCCCGGGGGAAAAAGAACGCTCCATCGAAGCTTCCGTCGCGCCCCCACTTCAGGAGAGGCGTGCCGTCCGCTTTGAATTTTTGAATGCGGGCATTGCTCGTATCGGAGACGTAGAGATTGCCTTCCTGATCCGTCGCGACGCCCCACGGCACATCGAACTTGCCCATGTCTGCGCCCCGCCAGGCAAATCCGAATTTTCCCCACGCCTGCATGGCGTTGCCGTCGAGATCGAATTTCTGCACTCGATTGTTCCCGCTATCGGCGACATAGACAGCATCGTTCGCACCGACCGCCAATCCGCGCGGGTAGTAGAAGTTGCCATCCTGGGAGGACGGCTCGCCACCCCACCGGGCGACAAATTTTCCAGTCTTGTCGAACTTTTGGATCGAGTGATTGTCCGTGTCGGCGACGTAGAGATTGCCTTCTTTATCGAGGGTGATTCCGGTAGGCGAACTGAATTCTCCCTCGTCAACACCTTCTTGTCCGATACAGGCCGCCAGCAGATACGGCGACGGGATGGCCATCACTTCTTGTGATTCCGGACTTTCGCCTTTCGGCGTGACGACCGTCACAACATAGTGATAGCAGCTGCCGTTGGCGAGATCGTCGTGGACAAAGGGAGACTGCGCCCCTTCCAGACAGGTGGCTTTTTCCTTTTTCACTCCGATGACGGTTTTGAAGTCCTCCGGACCCGCGATGGGCCGGGTCAGTTCGGAAAACTTGATCTGGACGCCCTTAGTCGTCTGGAAATAGAGGTTGTAGTACATGGCGTCGGGAACAGGGTCCCACGTAATCGTGATCCGGCCGTTTCCACACTTGGCCGCCACGTTGGCAGGCGCTGGAGGCAGCTCGTCTTCTTCGGCGATCGAGTCGCCGGCGCCCCATTCACCCTGGCTCCCTTCGATGGTGAGTGCTGCACGATGGAATCGAAACATCTCGTTCAGGAGCCATGTTTTCATCATAGGTGGTGCCTCTTGTTCCTCGACAGGGTTACAACCAAGAAACGAACGTCTTTCAATGAGTTAGATCGGGATTGGGGAGTCTAACAAAGCAAAAAGACGAAATGCAAGGGAGGCACGGCCTGTCTCGTTCGAGGATGACGGCAGAAGACCGTGATTCTGCAAAATTCGCGGTCTGAGTCAGGCAAATTTCCATCAATCGGGACAGAGAATTGCCCCCAGCGGTTCTCCACAAACCGAAATCAAGAGCGAGTATCTAGAGGGGGGAACGGACCGACGGGAATGCGCCCGTTAACCCTGCTCAACCGGTTCAGGCATTAACGTCTGCGGCTCCCACGATTCCAATTCCTGTTCCGGCGAAGAAGCCGACTGAGGCTCGAGAGTGGCCTCTTCCTGTTCCATGGGGAGCAGCGCCTGCTCGGCTTCGCCCAGCTCTTTGAATTCACGAAGCGGAGGCAGCTGGGCGATGTCCTGAAGCCCGAAATGTTCCAGGAAAAACTTTGTCGTGCCATACATGATCGGGCGCCCGGGGACCTCCTTTCGTCCGACGATGCGGACGAGTTTCCGTTCGAGCAGCGTCCTCAGGACGCCTGACGTTTCGACCCCGCGAATATCTTCGATCTCGGCACGCACCAACGGCTGTTTGTACGCAATGATCGCGAGCGACTCGAGCGCAGACCGTGACAGCTTCTGGGCCGCCTTGGCCTTGTCCAAACGCTTCAACCACGGGGCATACTCGGCCTTGGTCACCAGGCGGTAGCCGCCAGCCAGCTTGACCAGTTGAATGCCTCGGTTATCTTGCGCGAGATCCTGTTCCAGCCGCATGAGTGCCTGTTCAACTTCTGCCTTAGAGACACTTCCTACGGCGGTCACCAGACGTGACAACGAGACCGGCTCGGGGGACACGAACAAGAGTGCTTCGAGCACGGCGGCGAGCTCGCATCCTTCAAGGCGGTCGTCAGGTCTCTCAACGGAAACCGGCCCGTTCTCCGACAGCTCGCCTTCCTGCTCTCCACTCATCATCTCGCACATGCCTTCCGTGCCCGCATCACGCAGCTCCGATGAGCCCATGCTTACCTCCATTCCGAATCATCCAATTCCGCCGGATCCGGCACCAATGAGAACGTACGCGAGACTAGAATCGGCCCGAAACTTTCGCCCTGATAGACGCGAACGGTGCGCAATCGAATAAGTTCCAGCAACGCCAAAAAAGTCACGATGATCACCAACCGATGGCAGGACGCCTCAAAGAGAGCCTCAAAGCCGATGGACTCCTGTCCTTCCAAAGCTTCCAGAATGGCGTTCATCCGGTCGCGGACGGTCAGGTTGTCGGGAATAATTTCCAGCAGCTTCTTGCCGGGATTGCGATCGAGAATGGTCTGCAACGCGTCGACGAGGTCGAACAAGCCGATGTTGTCCAGCATCGCGTCATCTGACGACTCAGCAGTGGTCTCGCGCGCGACGACCGGCCGGCTGTAAATCTCCCGCCACATCCGCTCTTGCGTATCCAACTGACGGGCCGCCTCTTTAAAGGTCTTGTACTCAAGCAGTCGTCGAACGAGTTCTTCGCGCGGGTCCGGTCCGTCTTCTTCATCCTCGGCGCTTTCCTCGACGGGAAGCAGCATTTTGGATTTGATCTGTAACAGCGTGGCCGCCATGACGAGGAACTCTCCGGCGACGGTGAGATTCAAGTCCTTCATTGCCTCGATATAGCTCAGATATTGTTGAGCGATCATCGCGATGGGAATGTCGTAAATGTTGATTTCGTTCTTCTTGATGAGGTGGAGGAGCAGATCGAGAGGCCCCTCGAAGTTCTCGATACGGACCTGGTAGGGCAGTTCGGTCTGTTCGGCCCCGTCGAGTTGGTTATCCACAAGGCGCTTTATACCAGCTTTGGGGGAGACGAGCAAGGGCCTGGCTATTAGTTGTGGTTAAAAGGTCACCTGGATCGAACTAGATACGCGATCAACAAGGCGCTGAAGAGGAGGAGGGAGAGGGTGATGGCATATTGGATTTGGGGGTTCTCGATGCCCAAACTTTGGGCGTTGCCGGAACGCTTCGCTCGCGTGAATTGCGGCCCCTTTTCGAAAAACGCCTTGGAAAAATCTTCACGGCCGTTGAATTGCGCGTCGTCAAAGTCCGCAGTGGCCCGAAAGGTTGCACGACGGAAATAGGCATCCCCATCGAACCGGGTAAAGGTAAAGAATGCGTCGCCGTCGAACAGCGCTTCAGAGAAATCCGCCAACCCGGTGAACTGACTTCCTGAGAACCCTGTGCCCAGCTTGAAGTAGGTTCTGGCCAGATTCGCATCACGATCGAAACGCACCTCGAGGAACTCCGCCAATCCGCTGAAGCCCGACTGCTCAAACGTGACCGATCTATGAAATCGGGAGCGGTGGAACCGTGTGTGAGGGCCAAAGGCTGTTTTCTCGCCGGTCACCTCGCCGAGAAACTGACTTTGCACGAAATACCCTTCTGCGAGAAACACCGCCCCGGACAAGACCACCGGTTGTGTGAACACGGAGCGCGACAGATCTATCATTTGCTCGAATGCCGTGCCTCGAAACGTCACTGGACCGCTGAAGACGAGGGTGCCCTCCGCCGACCGATGCACAATCCTCCCCTGCACGGTAGAATTCACGAGAGACAGCCCGCCGGCGATCACTCTGACCTCCTGATCGTGCGGACCAATGATTCCGTCAATCACCGGAGGAACGCTGACGACAGGCAACGTCTCAAGCGCCAAGTCGCCGTGAATCACGACACCGTCCAGATCGACGATCTGTCCTCGTGTCAACGCTGCCAGGATTGCTGACGCTTTGACGGCATGCGCGTTCCGCTCGACCTGCGAGCAGGACGCGCTGAGATGAATTGTGAACCGCCCTTGAGCGCCGGGCGACGCGTCGTCGAGAAGGCAGCCGGCGGAGGCCTGGGCAGGAAATACACAGAGCCATGCTGCCACCCACCAGCGACCGAGGGAACCCGTCTTGAACATGACGGCCCTTATACGGAATGCCCTTGAGCAAGGCAAGACACGAAAATCGCCTCTTTCTTTACGCAGACAGACGGTTTGGTAGACTCGTTTCCATGCATCCACAGGCCCTGCTGATCGTCCCGCTTCTCACGACCCTCCTTATGACGGCTGCAGTCCCTGCGCATGCCGAGTACATCGAACTGCCCGTCCTGGCTGCAATTGGACAAAACAATCTCGGCGTTTTTGAGATCATGTTGATGGGCTGGGACAGAAAATCTGATCCGAATCCGGTTCAACTTCAGATGAATGTCGCAGGCGTTCGCTACGGAAAGACCCAATTGGGATCGATGGCTCAGGCCTTCGACTACGCCGTTGAACGCACCACCGGCCTAAGGCCTACCGGTACGGTGGTTGTGCAGGGGATTACATACAGACCCACCGGCACTGATGGTCCGAGCGCCGGCGCCGCGATGGCGGTGGGATTCATTGCCATGTTCAAAGGCGATCGTATCCAGCGGGGCACAGCGCTCACCGGAACTCTAGAACCCGGCGGCCGGATCGGCTGGGTCGGCGCCATTCCCGATAAAATCCGGGCGGCAAAACGGGAGGGCTATCACACCGTGCTTGTGCCGCGCGGGCAGCTGCACTCCGCGCACTGGAATCTCATTGAATTGGGCTTTCAACTCAACGTCGCGGTCAAGGAAGTCGACACCATCGACGACGCCTATCTGCTCATGACCGGTAAGAACCCCTGATCGCCTCACGCCGGAGGCCTCAGCCTTGCGCGAGCCCTTCTCGAATTCCCGTCAGGATAGCCTCATACTCTTCCGGCATCAGCCGATGCATCCCGAGTGCAAGCCTCCGCGTCAGCTCCGCCTGATCCGGGACTTTTAACACGCGCAGCAAGAGCACCTGACTGGCAGGGGCCGACCATGTCCAACGCTTCACACCGTCGATTCGCACAAATCCATGCCTGGCTTCCGTCCGCAATTCATCCTTGAGAAATTCGTCAAGTCCTGAGAAGTCTTGCACCGGAGGCACGAGTGTGAATTCCGCGCAAAGGCCGATCTTCAGAACGTAGACCACGCCCCGGGACTTCGGCGTCAGATAGGTTTGGAGATTGGATCGAATTAGAGCGGTGCACAATCCCCATAACCCTTGTGAAAGCTGAAGGTCCGCACTCGCTTCGGATGTCCGCTCACGCAGCGCTGGAACAATAAAGAGAAAATCGCTCACGATGTGCTCATCAACGTCAGGCTGGACAGCTGTCAGGCCGGAAGCTTTGGTCAGGGGAGGCGATAGGGTTAGTGCCGATAGTCGTCGGAATCATCGATGAGATCGTCAGACTTTTCGATGTAATCCACGTCTTCTTCCTCGTCGTCGTCCAGGGAGAGGTCTTCTTCCACGTCTTCATCCATCTCGCTTTCGCCGCTGAGATCGATCTCCTCCTCGCCGATCTCTTCCTCATCCAACTCGGGCTCCTTGGGCATCGCCGGTATTCCCTTCGACGCGGGGAGCTTTCTAGGTTCTTCATTGGGCACAGCCTTTTTCACAGCCGTGGGTTTGGACTGAGCAGGCGCCGCGCCAGTTTTTTTCTTCGGAGCCAAGGTGGCGGTCGGTTTCTTTGCCGTCTTCTTCGCCGCTTGTTTTGGCGATTTCTTGGCCTTCGCCTTGACAGTTTTCTTTTTTGCCGGACGCTTCTTCATCTTCGCCATCGATCCTCTCCTCTTTCATTCCCACGCACGTTGAACTCAATGCGGCCTCCATCTAGCATGAATATACGGAGTGTTGCAACGGGGTCTGGACTCGGGTTTTCCCTACCTTCAAGGGGTGATCCATACCGTCACGACGGCCGGAGCGCTGTCCGCTCCCTTGAGTGTATCCGGGCCCGCCATGTCGGTCACCACCAACGAAAATTGATACTGTTTTTGCTCTGAAACTTGGGGCGCCACGAAGGTCGCCTTGGCCTCGTTCACGTTGCTGAGGATGACGCGATGACCACGGATCTGCTTCCACTCGAAGTGGAGTGGATCGCCGTCAGGATCGCGGCTTCTCAGGCCGTCAAGCAACACCAGCTCACCCGATTTGGCGTGCAGTTCTTTGACCACTTCCGCAATCGGCGGGCGATTCGGTTCTCCATCCGTCTGAACGATGACGTCGACCATTCCCGTTTTCCCACGGTTCTCGACGGCAACGGCCGCCTTGCCCGCGCCTATCACTTGGAGGACGCCTTGGGCGTCCACCGAGACGACCCGTTCATCAGATGAACGGAAGCGACTGCCGGCACTCGGACCGACCAGGGGCCGAGATACGCCGTCACTGAACTGTCCAACCGCAGGAACCATCACCCGCTTACCAGCCTGCGCCAGCCTCCACGGTTTCTGGACCGTGAACTCTATGGCCTGTAGCTCGGCGGTCGTCTCTACAGTCACCAGCACCTCGTCAAACTCCTCATGACTTTCCATGCGACCTCTGACCACCTCACCAACGGCTAACAGTCGCATTCTGCCGAGAGCGTCGATGGGGACCACCACAGTGCCGACAAACTGAGAGCCATCTTGCGATGGCGTAAATGGAGCCGAATTCGCCTGGTGGGAGGCCAGCGGTTCCTCATCGATTCGGTACCAATAATAATGGAGCCTTCGCAGATTGAGTTCTTTATCCACGTCAACGGCAACTCGAAGCGTTTGACCTGAAACCACCTGTGCATCAGCGGACGGCATCGTCAGAGTGAGTGCGAACGCCGGCGCGGACAGTACGCCAAGGAGGCACCCGCTCCCTGCCAGCAACACCAATCGAATTGTTAAGAACAAGGGTAACACCTGGGGTTCCCTAAGCATTGTTGAAATAAGGCGAAGAATCGTACAATCCCGTTCCAAGGTCAAGACTGTTGCTGGCAAAATGACACGGTGTTGACGCCTACTTGCCTCCTTGACCGGCATGGTAGAATGGTTAAAAGAAATCAGGATATGAAACACGCCATCTATAGACGAGTCTTTTTCGCCATGCTGCTGCTGATGGCATGGACGGCTTGGCCGACATCCGCAACTCCGCCCTATACGGCCATCATCATCGACAGCGGGTCGCCCTACTTCGTTCCGAAATCAGCTACCGTGTCCGCTGGTGCACCGATCAGATGGGAGAATCCCACGCCGACGGAACACACGATTACGCACGTCGGCTGTCTAGATGAGGGTGAAGGCTGTGCGTTCGATTCCGGCATCGTGCTTCCCAACGATACGTACACACACGCCGGCTTGACGCCGGGAAAATATCAGTACATCTGCCGTATCCATCCCATCATGCACGGGACGATCATCGTGACGGATGGCTCCCCGGTCCCTTCACAACTGTAACTCCGCCAGCCCCCTAGAAGTTCTTGCAGGAAAACCACAGGCTCGTGTAGGCTTCTGCGCCTAACGCTCCACGATTGGCATGAAGCCGGCTGTTGCTGTTCACGAACCTCGTCATCTCTCAGGAGAGACCCTCAATCTCCTGGCCTGGCACATCCCCGACCTGGTCGCCTATCAACATCATCCCGACGAATGGTGGTTCGCCCCTCTCGACGACAACTTGCCGATCGTACGGTTAAACCCGACTGGTCTCGACATGCTCAAGGCGATGAACGGCCACACTACCGTCCGCACATTGCTTGAGCGGTATGGCGCGAAAGTGTGCGGGCCGGACGGACAGCCCGGCCAGTGGCATTTAGAGCGCTGGGCCCTTCCCAATTATTCGCTCTGTTACTACGGGGCGGAGCCTCCCGGCGGCCACCGGCATAAGGCCAAGTGGGACATGCTGCTTCAACAGATCCGAGAGGGGTGGTCGGGACGGGACGGGTTTGAAGGTGAAGATCACCTCGAGGATTTTCACGTGCACGACCTGAAAGACAACGCCGAGGACGACGGGCATTTCGATCTGATCGAAACGACAGTCTCACATCTCTTCCGTGAGCCCAACGAAGCCTTGAACGGCCTGACCTATGGCAAGCTGCTCATGCAAAAACTCCGACGCCTCGGCTGGTTCAATCCAAAGCCGCACATCATCGTCGAAGTGGGCGGCGGGCTCGGCTATGTTGCCCGGGAACTCGGCAAGGAACTCCTGCCCTTCGAGAAGCAAAGCATCAAATACTGCTCGGTCGATATCACCAAACCCTTCCTGAAGCTACAAGTGACCCGTGCGAAAGCGGGCGGATGGCCTTGTAGCGGTACTCAAGCGAATGCGGAATGGCTACCCTTCAAAGATCATTCGGTGGATCTGGTCATCGACAACGAGAACATGGCCGACATGACACCAGTCAAGCTGACGAAAGGGGAATTACTATCAGGGAGGGGCGCCACTCCACAGCATCAGGAAGCGCTGGACTGGATCCGACGTGTGCGTCTGCCGCTCGGCGATGACTTGCCCGAGGACGTCATCTTCAATTTAGGTCCCTTCCGATTCGTCGCAGAGCTGTGGCGCGTCCTCAAACCAGGCGGGCGCGCCTTTCTGACGGAATTCGGCATCGAAGAAGGCTGGCCGGCGCCCGTGAAGCTGCCGGGTCATACCGAGTACGAGGTTCAATATAGTCACTTGCGGCAGGCCGTCCGCTGGCTCGGCTTTCACGAGCAGTACCTCCCCCTGCCCCAATTCCTGACCATGAAACCGGACACAAAAGTGCTTTGCACGGGCGCGGCCTATACGATCCAGCGTTTTTGCCAGGCAATGAACAGACCGTTTGTCGTCCGCGCCTACAGCGAGAACGAACTCAAACAGACGCTCGGCGATCTCCTCCCGAAGTTCCAGGGTACCCACTACCATGACGTGGCCGATCCCGCGTGGTTCGGATTGATTGATTTCAAAGTGTTGTTATTGGAAAAACCTGGCGGGGCGCCCAAGCCGACGTTCACGGAGAATAAAGGGTATAGGTGGTATTCCCAGCGATAAGAGAAGAAAGGCCGTAGTGCGGAGAACATTATTGGCTCATGGCCAAGTGAATCAATACCCCTTCTCGTAATCCCAGATCACTTACGAGACACTCTCGCTCCCCCAAGGTGTCCATGACCGTCCGGAGGATGATGGCTCCGGAAGCAATCACGTCTTCTCGGTTCTTCTCCAGTCCCGGCATGCCGACTCGCGCCGCTTTGGATCGACTCAGCAATTGCTGTTCGAGGTCGGCGATTGTGTTCAGCTCCAGCCGGTAGTGATGGATCCTTGCCGGCTCATAGGCGGGAAGCTGCTGCGCCATAGCCGCCAATGAGGTGACCGTGCCTGCTGTCCCGACGAAGGTTGATCCTGACGGTGGCGGCATGGCAGCCAACGCCTCAGTGGTTTCCCTCCGGATCCAGGCACGCGCCTGTTCTGTCTCCTCTCTTGTCGGCGGATCATGATGCAGCAGCCGTTCGGAGAGCCGGACGACTCCGATATCAATCGAGCGGACGACGGGCGGTTGTCCCTGGCGAGCCAAGATGAATTCCGTGCTGCCCCCGCCAATGTCCAACGCCAGTACATCGGTCGTTCCTTGAGGAAGGCCGGAACGAATGCCGAGCATGGTTCGTCTCGCTTCTGCTTCGCCGGTGAGAACTTCGACATCGAGGCCGGTCTCGGATTTGACTCGATCCACAAATTGCTGTCGATTCTCCGCGTCACGAACGGCGCTTGTCGCCACGGCCGTTCGCGCCTGCACGTCATAGGCGTCGATGACTCTGCGCCATTCTTGAAGGCACTGAGCCACGCGATCCATGGCCTGTGGCTTCAGTCGTTTCGACTGATCGATCCCTTCGCCGAGCCGAAGAATCCGTCGCTCTGAGTGCAACTCCTTCAAGGAGCCGTTGGCGGGAAGGTCGGCAATGAGCAGCCGGCAGGTCAGCGTGCCAATGTCGATGCCTGCTAGGCGCAGGTCCCTCATTCTGCGTCGCGAATTTCCTGCATTTCAGCCTCTAGCTTGGCGCCGGTCTCTTTCAGCTGTTGGATGTCCTTCACGAGGCGAGCAATCTCCGTATCGTACAGGACACGTTCCACGGGCTCACCGGCCTCACGAAGACTCACGGCCCGCTCACCGACGTCGCGATACAACTCCTTTAATTCCTGATCGGTCCGCCGGAGTTCGAGGCGGAGGCGCAACAACTCCGTCTCCTCGAGTGCGCGATTGGCGGCTTGCGCCGTGCCCAATCGGAGGGTCGCCAGCCCCGACTTCAGATCATGCTTCAACCGCTGCAGCAACCCCATGAGCCTACCCCTCTCATACTCACCGTGATCGGGTTTCTTCTTCAGCGGGTGGCCTCGAAGACAGGACCCGCGTCTTTTAACTCACCGATCCCAAATCTAACTTTTTTTCCCACTTCCGTAGCATCATCTCCTTGATGCGTTGATGCGCCGGCGCACTCAACTCGGGATCCTGTTTCACCAAGGAAAAAGCTTCGGACCTGGCCAGCTGCAGCAAATCGCCATCCCTCACGATGTTGGCCACACGAAACTCCGGCATCCCCCATTGCCGGAACCCGAAAAATTCCCCCGGCCCTCTGATTCGAAGGTCTTCCTCCGCAATCTCGAATCCGTCGTTCGACCGTACCAAGGCCTCCAGCCGCTCTTTGACCAACGAGGCCGGCTCATGATTTCCCGTCGGCTGTTTACCCGGCGGTATCCGGTGGCGGCCGAGGGTGCCCCCCATGAGCAGACAGTAGGACTGGTGTCCGGCTCGACCGACCCGTCCCCGTAATTGATGGAGCTGCGCGAGACCGAAGCGCTCGGCATGCTCGATCATCACGATGGTGGCATTCGGGACATCTACACCGACCTCGATGACGGTCGTCGCCACCAAGAGATGGATCTTGCCGACCATGAAATCTGCCATGACCGTTTCCTTCTCAGTCTGCTTCATCCGTCCGTGCAGGAGCCCGACGCGGAAATCCTTGAACTCTTCATTTTGTAATCGCTCGGCCCCTTGGATCGCCGCCTGCAAATCGGATTTTTCAGACTCCTCGACCAGCGGATACACCACGTAGGCCTGCCGCTTCTTGTCCAATTCGTCCCGAAGAATCTGATAGGCCCGCCGGCGCTGTGCATCACCGAAGAGAAACGTCCGGACCGGTTTCCGTCCCGGCGGCAGCGCACGAATGACCGAGACGTCCAGATCGCCGTAGACGGTCATGGCCAGCGTCCGTGGAATCGGCGTCGCGGTCAAGATGAGCACATCCGGCTTGTATCCCTTGCCACTCAGGGTTTTGCGTTGCAGCACTCCGAACTTGTGCTGTTCATCCACCACCGCGAGCGCCAGTTTCTGGAATTTTACGCCTTTCTGGATCAGGGCGTGCGTGCCGATCGCCACCTGAATCTGCCCTGACGCGAGCTGAGCCATTTGAGCTTTCTTGACCGCCGCCTTATCGCTGCCTCGCAACAGCGCCGCCTTCAACCCAAGCGCATTCAACAGTCGGTTCAGATTTCGATAGTGCTGTTCCGCCAAGATTTCGGTGGGCGCCATGAGCGCGGCCTGATAGCCGGAGCCGCAGGCCATGACGATCGCATGAAGCGCCACGACCGTTTTTCCCGATCCCACGTCACCCTGCACCAACCGGTTCATCGGCCGAGGCGAGAGCATATCGCGAAAGATCTCTCGGACGACTTGATCTTGTGCAACGGTCAACTTGAAGGGCAGGACGCGTCCCAGTCGTTCCATGAAAGGCGTCCTCGGATTGAACTGCAAACTTTTTTCCTCCATTTGTACGAATCGCTGCCGCGCAGCGAGCGCCACCTGCAGAAGAAACAGCTCTTCGAACGCCAGCCGTCGGTGTGCCGGCGACCGGCCCTGATCGAATGACGGGAGATCGGCCCCGGGCTTGGGAAAGTGGACGTCGGTCAGCGCCTCCTGCACCGGCATCAGCCTCTGCCTCGCCCGGACCGCAACCGGCAATGTGTCTTTGAGACTGGCCGCGTGCTCATCCAACAGTCCCTTCATCAGCACGCGCATCTGGCGGGACGTCCACCCTTTCGTCTCATGGTAAATCGGCACGATGCGTCCCACATGCAGCGTGAACTCGCTGCCTTCGCCCACGACCTCATACTGTGACACTTCCATTCTGGGAACCATCCACCCCTGTCGTCCTGCAATGATGCGTCCGCTCATCATGACCGATCTACCCACGGCCAGCACTTGCTCCAGATAGGGCTGGTTGAAGAACACCGCCTGCATGCGTCCCGTCTGGTCTTCCAACCCTATTTCCAGCACCGTGAAACGCCTATTTCTCGTTCGCTTGACGGTGCTTTTGGCCACCGTCCCACATACGGTCGTCACCACGCCGGGGACCAGATCGCCCAGTGGAGTCATCACCGAGCGGTCTTCGTAGCGCCAAGGCACGGTCCAGAGCGCATCTTCGACGGTCTCGATACCCAACCGCGCCATGAGCGAGCTGCGCTTCGGGCCGACGCCTTTGGCAAATCTGATCGGCAAATGACCGACGTCACGCAAAGAGACTGGCTGAGACTCATCCTCCGAGGTCTTGAGCGGCTCGGGCTGCTCCCACACCTGTCGCTGGTCATTGGCGGCGGCGCGCAATGATTTCACAATTGCGGCGGCCTCCAGCAACCGGCGCTGTTGCTCGTCGGTCGTCAATCGCCCCTGGTCTTCCACAAACAATGCTCGAAGCTTGAGCAAGGCGGCTTCAACAGATTTCGGATAGACACGGTCTGACAGCGCCCCCAGGACCTGCGAGGAGACAAAGCTGCTCAAATTTTTGACGGTTGGCAGATGGGCAAACGCGTCGCGGCTGGCGAATTCAATAGGACGCGCGAGGCGGTCCAACCATTGCCGAAAGTGGGTGAAAGAATTGGGCTCGGAGGAGCGCCACATTGAGGGCGGATCGTATCACAGCCCTAGTGCCTCCTCAACGGAAGCCTGTCCCTGGCATGCGGAGAATTCCTGTGGATTTCCTTACATTTCTTTGGTGTAGGGATCCTTAGTGCTATCCTGGCCGCAGACTGAAACGGTTGGTCTTCATGTATCGTCGAAACATTTCCAATATTCTCTATCCGATTGCAGGCGTGCTGGGACTGTTTATCGTCTACGAGGCAGTCCTCAAGCCTGTCTACATTCAGACTCCGCCACCGGCACCCATTGATCATACCTCGCCCATCGATGGGACGGACCGCGTCGCCGACCAGGCCTATGGACCCCCTCCTGAGGAACCTCCGGCAGCGCCACAAAAACAACTGCGCCTCATTGATGCGGCCGGGGTGTCCGACACCAAGCACCATAGGACCTTGGAAGCGATTCGAGAAGAGATCGAAAAGGGCAATTTGAAAGCGGCTGAGGCGCAACTGCGCGACCTGCCTGAGGGCGTACAAACCGATGCACATGCCCGGCCCTCTATAGCGATTCTTTGGAACAATCTCGGCATCGAACAGGAAAAGCTCGAGGGAACCAAGGGGTCGCTCAAGGCGTTCAAGAAAGCGGCCTCTTTCGATCCGAACAATCCCGTCATCCAAATGAACCTGGCCCACGGATATTGGGAGCAGCGCGATCCCGCGATGAATCAGGAATTCCTCGAGCGGCTGATCGCACTGGCGCCGCAGAACCCGTTCCCGCATGTCGCGTTAGCCGATTGGCTCCAGGAGCACGGGCGCCTCGGTGAAGCGGCCCGCCATTTGGATCAGGCCGCCCAACGGTCGGCAGACGATCCGTCCGCGCAGTCCTACCTGCGAACGGTCACTTCGAAAATGCAGAGGACCGATCAGATGGAAAGCCGGCTGACGAGCCGTGAGGGCGCCCACTTCACGGTCAAGTACGACGGTGACAGCGACCAGGATTCTTGGACGATTGTGCTGGATATCCTCGAAGAGGCCTACCGGGAAGTGGGCCAAAAGTTCGGGCATTTCCCCTCGAAACCCATGGTCGTCGTCCTGCACCCGAATGCGACCTTTCAAGTCAATACAGGAAGTCCAGCCTGGGCCGATGGATTGTTCGATCCGGTATTGGGCCGCATTCACTTACCGACGCAAGGGGCGTTGACGGACCGGGCCTGGTTGAAGCGGGTGCTGCGACATGAATTCGTCCACGCATTGCTGCACGATCAGCAGGGCCTGAACCACAACGCCTTACCGACCTGGCTCAACGAAGGGCTGGCCATGCAGCTGTCCAGCGATCATTGGCCCGACATCGACCAGCTTCGCCGGCATGAACTTTCCCTGATTCCATTGACCGCGCTGGAAGGTAGTTGGAACGAGCTTTCGAGCGAAGCGGCCTCCGTGGCCTACCTCGAAGCGGATTCAGCGACCCGGTATCTGATCAATCGCTACGGGATGCACGAAGTGCAGCAGTTGCTGGCCAGGCTCAAGAAAAAGCAAAGCCTGCCGGCGGCGATGCAAGCTGAACTGTCACTGTCCTACGATCAGTTTCAATCTCGCTGGATGGCGCACTGGCAGGAAGGGCGGACGAAGGCATCGTAAGCTGTCGATCACGCGGGAAGAACCCCGCCGTCTCATCCGACTGATCGGGCGCAGACGCTTCACTGTCGTCGGCAGGTTCGATCTTATCCTCCCACAACCACCGCCGGCCGGCTTGATCCGGCATCTTGATCCGGAAATCGATATCACGCGGTGCCGTTCCCGACATGCCGACGACGCTCCGGCTAATCCGCTCGATCCGCACCTCCGGGGCTTCTGTGGAAAATTCGTCGGACCACACCAACTGACCTGTCTGAGGATTCACAGCGCGAAGGACGAAATGGGGCTCTCCGGCCTCTTTTGCCCGTGAAGCAACCCTGGTGACCGCAGCTCGCGTGTGGATGTGCGCGACGACACGGTGTGAGCCAACCTCCGGATGTTCGCCGGCGGTGAGGTTCAGACGACCTTCCCAGAGAAAACGTCCATTCGATGCATCGTAGACCCGAAGGGTAAATTCCGAAAGACTACCGGTTCCCGCCCCCACACCTCCGGCGAAGATCCGCGTGCGGGGATGGCTGGAGGCAGGGCCATCGTCCTTGATGTCGAGTTCGTAGGTCTCCGCGGAGAGCACGTCCCCAGATTGCGCATCATAAGTCTTGACGGTGATAAAGGAGACTTCTTCGTCCTGGAACCCGAATCCTGCTGCGACGACGACCTGCGCGTTGGCGGCTGGAGCGGTTGACGGTTCGCCCGCCAGACTCAGCACGGGGAAGGCAAGGATCGTGAAGAATAGACTTCCTAACCTCAAGGTCGATGGCATGTTCAGGCCTCCCGTTCCTGTACCGACTATGCCAGGAACCGACCTCAGCTGAACATTCCCCGCTCTGGGGGACAATCCCCCAAAAGGGGGAGTGTTCGGAAACCGATCAGAAGATGCAGAGGCAAAGGAGTAGAGGATCGTCAGTCCTGCCGATCAAGGGGGACTTCTCCAAAAACCTCGTAGCGGTACTTGGCTACCAGCCTGTAGATCCAATAGCCAAGGGGCTTCACAAGCGGAAGGGCAAACAGTCTGGCCAGGACACGCCCCCCCTTTAATCCCGGAAGCAGCGGCAGAAAAGCGTCCAGCCCGCTGGCGATCCGGCCATCGGCAGCAATCAGAAAAGCAGCCTCTGGTCGGCCACGTCGGTAGTGCGGACCCAGCAAACGTTCGGCCTCCTCGCTCTGATACGGGATCATGCGTAAAGCCTTGTCTTCAACCCTCAGCTGCTCAAGGCCACCCTTGGCGGTGACGCACATCCGGCAGCGGCCGTCATAGATGAGACATTGTGGAGTATCGCGAAAAGACGGTTCGTCCATCGCTCGACCTCTGCATGGTTGCCCGTTCACGGCGCGACCGGTAAGATCTGCATATGCCCCATCGACAGATCTTACTCGTCACGCTGCTCACCCTCGCTGCAGTCGGCGTCGCCACCTTGTTGCTCGTCATGTCACCGACCATGCCGGGATCGCCTCATGTCCTGTGGTGGCTCTTTCTCGTGCTGTTGCCGCTTGTGCTGGCCGCGGCCATTCTGTTGGGGTGGGGTTGGGCCGCGATGGCGTCTGTCGCCTACGGCACCATTGGATTAGCGATTGACCTCGCCACTGTGGTCAGCATTCTGGGAGGACGCGAGGGGTCGGATCTCACGATCGCCCTCAGTGTGGTCAACGGGAGCGCGAATTTCGCACTGATCGTCTTTGGAGGCCGCGCGTTTTGGACGGTCTTGCAGGGACTGCGGCCTCGAGGATCCCGCCCTCCCAATCCTCCTTCCCCCTCGCCATCTTCAGGGGCCTGACGGACGAAAACCCCGCTTCCTTCAACCACGATGTCGTGTCTGCCACGGAATAGGTATTGCCTGTTTCAGTGAACAACAACATTGACACCGCGAATAGGCTGGCCTCTTCGGGGAACAATCCCTCGCGATCGTGCAGGAATGCATCCTGAATGATCAAACGGCCGCCGTGGGCCAGCGCTGCCCTGGCACGGCGAAACACATGGAAATTTTGCTCGGGCGAGTAAATGTGGAGGACATTGGAATACCAGATCACATCAAACTGTCCCGGGATGTCATCGTTCAATATATCCAACGGCAGATACGAGAGACGAGCGCCTGCCTCATGTGTCGCCGCAATTTCTCTGGCCACCTCCAATGCGGCTGGACGGTCACAGACCATGGCGCGAAGACCAGGGTTCTTGGCGAGGAACGCCATCGCATAGGTTCCCGGCCCTCCTCCGAGATCGAGCAACGTCCTGACCCCTTTTAGCGGAAGTTGGGCGGCGATCATCGGCGCAGTCTCCAGGGTCCGATGGTGCATGGCCCAGGTAAACTGGCGGCGATAATCCGGTGCTTCCGGTTCATCTTTATCAAGCGGTTCTCCGGTTCTAATCGATTCCATCAGGCGCAACCAGTCGGTCCAATGATTCGTGATCAGGTGCAAATAGCTTCCGCGATAGGCTCGATCATCGGCATTCAAGGCGGTCGCGGCAAGCGGGCTGTTGCGATAGCGGTTTCCTTTTTTGTAGAGCAGTCCGGCCATGGCCAGATTCCGGCACAAGATCGACAGCCCGCGCTCGCTCACCTTCAATTCCCGCGCAAGGTCGGGCAATAGCCAGGTGTTTTTGCCGATCACCGTGAAGAGCTTCAGTTCGAGCGCAGTCAATATCACCCGAGGGAGGCGATAGGCCGACAAGGCGTCGCGGAAATCTTCGAAGGTCTTGATGGGCGGCTTCATTGCGCTCCGCCGATCTGCCGGCAGCACCAGCGCATGAGGTCCTGGACTTTGGAGAGATTCCCCAAATCCACCTCCCGCTCGAACGTCACCGCCACATACTCTTCGGTCATTTCCGTTTGCTCGGAAAATCCGGATTGCAGCAGCAACGGCCGGAATTTCGAGACGGCAGGTTGGATAAAGTACTTGGCCTGTTTGGCCACCTCGTCCGTGCCTAAATCCTCAGGCGTCCCCTCGGACATGAGGCTCATCACGTCATCCATCGCAACGCCGTACTGGCAAAGCAACTTCCCGTCCGGCTTGATTTCCAACAACCAGCCGTCTGTTCCGAGGTCAAGGGCCAGAGGGCCGTTAGGCTCAAGCTCGTAGAGTTGTGGAAACGCTTTGGCCAACGTCGTCCGTGCTTCGCTCCACTGCGGTGACGCAATCTCGCTCATCCGTGTGATTCCCTGGCAGCCTCTTGGGAAGCGTCATTCGAGAGCCGCTCCCGCAGTGTGTGCAGCCGCCTGATGTTCTCCTCAAGCTTCGGCAGCTGATATTTGCGGTCCATCGCCACCACCAGTTCAAGCAACTGAGCCGCTTCCTCTACCCGGCCCATGGCTTCATAACAGTCGGCCAGCAGATACCGCGCCCCGCCAGTGCGCAGTTCGTCGCGGAAGCGTTCCGCAATCGACTGGCTGGTCTGACCGCAAGCGACCGCGTCGTCAAACCGCTTTTGAAGCAAGAACGTCCGGCCCATCATGCGCCAGGCATCAGCCACTCCGCCATCGTTGCCCAGGCGGCGCATCAACAGCATGGACTTCTCGTAATAGGCAATCGCTTCATGGAATTGGCCCTGTTCCCTGGCGATCAGGCCCAAATCGGAAAACAGCACGGCCTTGGCGGCTTCATCATGCGTCTTCATCATCAAATCGAGCGCCTCGAGATAATAGGCCTTGGCGCGGTCCCATTCCCCCGCATCCGCGCGCAAGTTTCCGAGGTTCGCCAACGTGGTGCCGATGCCCTTTTCATCTCCAAAAATTTTCTGCAGCTCCAGGACCTCTTGATAATAGGTCTGGGCCGCCTGGCGCCGTCCGCTCACGGCACAAATATTCCCTAAATTCCCCAGCGTTGCCGCCAACGCCCGTTGATCGCCGGTGAGACGATCGCATTCGAGGGCCTTGGCGTAGCAGGTATAGGCGTCAGTATAGTGGCCGCGGCCGAAATGTTCGTTGCCCTGCCGGTTCAATTCTTCAGACAGCCCGTTCTTGAGTGTCATGGATGTCGTCAACCGATTTGGCAGCCTAGGCAACGGCTTGTTCAACAACCGCTTTTGCGCCTGTAAGAATCGAGGTTCCATCGCCGACAAGGACGGCGTCAAATTGATATTTTAAAAGCCGGCGCAGCCCAGCTTTGGCTTTGGCCGCATCGGCATATTTCTCCGGCGACAATAACGACAGTGCGCCGAACGGCTTACCGATCAACGCATCACCAACGATGAGCACACCTTTCCCTTGTTGAAGAAACAACGCCGATTCACCAGGCGATTTCTGATCCTGCAGGTGAATCACCCAGAGGCCGCCGGGCAGCAGTTCTCCGTCCTTGAAGGTCTTGGACGGTTTGAGATCCATCTGCGGCGCGTCGACGTCGGGAACTTGCAACTGGCAGCGGAAATCCGACTGACACGCGCCCGCTTCGCGCGCATGATCGCGATTCGTCACGATAATGTAGTCGAGTTGACCCTGTCGTCGGATAAAGGTGCTGGCCTCTGCCGTCATGGGAGGCGGATCGACGAGAATTTTATGCTCTCCGACTGTAAGAAACAGGCCGTTGAAATCCAGCTGCTTCTCTTCGGAAAACCAGGACCACTGCCAGATACCAGGAAGAAGTGGCTTCATGATCGCCGTATGGTTACTTGGGTGAAGGCACGGACCGCTTCATAACGAGGCCACTGCATCCTTGACTGTCTTGGTGACCTTCGTGAGGATGCCGGCGTCATTGGGCAAATCGATGATGTCGTCCTCTGGCACCGTAATGAACTTGCGATTGGCCCCTTTCGTGAGCGAAATGAGGAACATGCTGTTCGACGGCGTGACCGGGATGACGACCAGTACTTGTGGATCAATCCCTTTCACCACTTCCAGAAACTTTTGCTTCCCCTCTTCCATCTCATCCATGTTTGCTTCCTATCCTAGTTCTTCTCGCTACAGGCGGGTGGCGCGAATCTGGGTGCCCATCCGCCTGCAGCGGGGCCCCACACCGGGCGGGGTGCGAAGCCGGATGGGCTGATTCGCGGCAGGACCCGCCCTTCACATCTTGTTGCTGCTCTCGGTCGCCAGCAGCTTTTCCACCTCTGCAATAATGGCGTCCGCTCCTGCCAATTCCATGTTGCCGACCCGCTGCCAGCGGATGACCCCTTGCTGATCGATGACATACACATTCGGAATAAATTTGCCGCCGCCGTAGAGCTTATCAGTCACTTTGCCGGGATCCAGGAGATACGGATAGGTGACCTTCACTGGAAACACCGACAGAAACTCGCCGACCTCCTTTTTGGAATTGCCGGATGAATTGACGCCGACGACTGCGACGTTCTTCCCCTGGGTCGCCTCATAGACTTTTTGCAAGTTGGTGCCCTGCATCATGCAGGGATCACAGATGTGGAAGAGGCCCAGCACGACGACCTTTCCCTTGTAGGCATCCAATGAGACGGGTTCGCCACTAATGGCATTCAACGCGAAGGAGGGGGCTTTTTCGCCGACTTTGAAGAATCCTGCGGCAAGCAGGAGGTGAGCAGACAGGACAGGGACCAGAACGACGCCAAGGATGACGGCAAGACGTTTCATGAAAACCTCCATGGGGCAATGAGATCGTGCGCGGTGGGGTCACGCTATCCTACCATGCAGTTTTTTTGGGGAGCAACGGCAGCCGGAGAGGCGGACTTGGTGCGAAGGAGACAGCAGCTAACGGCGAACCGATGGCGTTCTAGCTCGATCGTTCGAACAATCCAAGCTGGAATTCTTCGGCCCGTGTAAAGGAAATCGGGTACCGCTCGGTAAAGCAGGCATTGCAGTAGTGCTCAGGCGCGCCGGGGGCAGATTTCAACATGCCGTCGAGACTCAGATACGCCAGACTGTCAGCCGTAATGTACTTGCGAATCTCTTCTGCCGAATGACTCGACGCAATCAACTCCTTCTTCGTCGGCGTATCGATGCCGTAGAAACAGGGCGAAATGATCGGTGGGGAGCTAATCCGCACGTGCACTTCTTTGGCGCCGGCCTGACGGATCATCTTCACGATCTTGCGGCTGGTGGTTCCACGGACCAGCGAATCATCGACCACGACGACGCGTTTGCCGTCCAACACCTCGGGGACGGCATTCAACTTGACCTTGACGCCGAAGTGCCGGATCGACTGTTCAGGCTCGATGAAGGTCCGTCCGACATAATGATTTCTGATCAAGCCGGTTTCGAACGGAATGCCGGCGCCTTCGCTATAGCCCAGCGCCGCCGGCACGCCCGAATCGGGCACAGGAATGACGACATCGGCCGGTACCCAAGACTCCTGCGCCAGCTGACGTCCCAAGGCTTTTCGGGTGGTATAAACCGCGTTGGCCCCGAAAATTTTGCTGTCCGGCCTCGCGAAATACACATACTCGAAGATACACATCGCCGGCTCGACAGGCGAAAACGGCTTGTAGCTCGTGACGCCCTGTTCATTGAGCACGACGAGTTCGCCAGGCTCGATCTCTCGAACGACCTCCGCGTCCAGCAGATCGAACGCGCAGGTTTCCGACGCGACGAGGGAGGTATCCCGTAACCGTCCAAGGGACAAGGGTCTGAAGCCGTGCGGATCGCGCGCGGCGATAATGCCGTCGTCGGTGAGCAGCACGACCGAGAAGGCCCCACGGACCTGGCTGAGTGCGTCAATGATCCTGGCGAGCAATGTATCGGCCCGAGAATGAGCAATCAGGTGAATGATCACCTCGCTGTCCGACGTGGATTGGAAAATGGCGCCGTACGCTTCGAGTTCATTGCGAAGCACTTGCGCATTAATGAGATTCCCGTTGTGCGCCAATGCGAGATTCCCGAAGGCGAAATTGACGGTGAGCGGCTGAACGTTCTTGAGATCCTGGCCTCCGGCGGTCGAGTAGCGATTGTGGCCGATGGCCATCGATCCTGTGAGGTTCTTGAGGGTCTGATTGTCGTAGATGTCCGCGACCAGTCCCATCCCCTTATGGAGGTGGAAATGATCGCCGTCCCCAGAGACGATACCGGACGCCTCCTGTCCGCGGTGCTGCAGCGCATACAGGCCGAGATAGGTCAGATTGGCCGCTTCCTTGTGGCCGTAGATGCCGAAGACGGCGCATTCGTCGTGAAACTTATCGGGATTCAGGATGGGAAGTTCTTTGCGCATACGCAGCCGCTATTCCTGACTTAACTGCTCCTCGATCGCATGAACCCAGCAGTCCGACACCTGGCGAATAGGAAGATCTATGCGGCAACCATCGCCCACCTTACCCGGCTCCACTTCGATGACCAAGCGTCCCCCGCCCACGGTACCAATTTGGGCGGCCGGCACACCGGCCTCCGCTGCACGGCTCAATATCGATTCCACAGCAGTCGGCCTGGTCGAGAGGATGATCCGCGACTGGCTTTCGCCAAACAACAGGGCGTCGCGCCGCAATGAACCGAGCCCTAATTTTACCACAGCACCTTGCGCCGCGCGCGGCCCGGACACGCAGCATTCCGCCAACGCTACTGCAAGTCCGCCATCCGAGCAGTCATGCGCTGATTGAACCAGTCCTTCATGGATCACTTTCAATGCGAAATCCTGAAGGGCTTTTTCGATGTCGAGACTGAGGAAGGGCGGCGAGCCCTGCTCCCGATGCTGCAAGACTTTTAAATATTCGCTGCCTCCCAGATCTTCCCTGGTCTTGCCCAGAAGCACGATGGCATCGCCCTCGTCCCGGAACCATTGGGTCATGGCCCGATCGGCCTCATCGATCAATCCGACCATCCCGAGCATCGGGGTCGGATAGATGGACAGGCCATTGGTCTCGTTATAGAAACTTACGTTGCCGCTGACGATGGGAATGTTGAAATGCTCGCACGCATCCTTGAGGCCTTCGATCGCCAGAACGAACTGCCACATGATGTCGGGCCGCTCTGGATTGCCGAAATTCAGGCAATCGGTGAGTCCGATGGGTTCGGCGCCGGAGCAGACGAGATTGCGGGCCGCCTCCACCACCGCCAGCCGGGCTCCTTCATAGGGATGCAGCAAACAGTATCGGCCGTTACAATCGACGGTCATTGCGACCGCTTTGTTCGTGCCCTTGATCCGGACCACCGCGGCATCGGACCCGGGCCTCACAATGGTATTGGTCCGCACCATGTGGTCGTACTGTTCATACACCCACCGCTTACTCGCGATCGTAGGACTCGACAATAATGTCAGCAGCGCCGCATTCGCGTCTTTGACGTCCGGAATGGAATCGTAGTTAAGGTTCGTCAGCATGTCCTGATAGGCAGGAGGTGAGTACGGGCGTTCGTATCTGGGGCCATCATCGGCCAGGGCTTTCGCTGGAATTTCCGCCACCACCTGGCCTTGATCGAGCACTCGCAGGCGGCCATCCCCCGTCACCTTGCCGACAACCGCCACGTCGAGATCCCACTTCCGGCAAATGCTGAGGCACTCGTCTTCCTTTCCCGCTTTGGCCACCATCAACATGCGTTCTTGCGATTCGGAGAGCATCAATTCATACGGGGTCATTCCCGGCTCACGGCGGGGCACATGCGTCAAATCCAATTCGATGCCATTCCCAGCCCGCGAGGCCATTTCGCACGACGAGCTCGTCAGCCCTGCGGCGCCCATGTCCTGAATGCCGACGAGCAGGTCGTTCGCCATCAATTCCAAACAGGCTTCCAGCAGTAATTTTTCCTGGAACGGGTCACCCACCTGGACGGTCGGTCGTTTTTGCTCGGACTCATTATCGAACGCGTCGGACGCCATCGTTGCGCCGTGGATCCCGTCTCGGCCCGTCTTCGAGCCAAAGTAGATGACGGGGTTGCCGACACCTTCGGCGGTGCCCCGAAAGATCCGGTCCTTGTGCGCGACGCCCAGGCAGAAGGCATTCACAAGCGGATTCAAAGAGTAAATGTCGTCGAAACGCACCTCCCCACCCACCGTCGGAACCCCCATGCAGTTCCCATAGCCCGCAATCCCAGCCACAACGCCCCTCATCAGGTGACGATTCTTGGCTGAATCCAACCCACCGAAGCGCAGCGAATCGAGCAAGGCAATCGGTCTCGCTCCCATCGTAAAGACATCGCGCAGGATGCCGCCGACACCGGTGGCGGCTCCTTGATAGGGCTCGATGAAGGACGGATGGTTGTGCGACTCCATCTTGAACACGACGCACAAGCCGTCCCCTATGTCGACCGCGCCCGCATTTTCTCCCGGTCCCTGCACTACCCGGGGCCCCGTTGTCGGGAGCTTTTTGAGATGGACGCGCGAGCTCTTGTAGGAACAATGCTCCGACCACATGACGGAAAACATGCCGAGTTCGGTGATATTGGGCTCGCGGCCCAAGATTTCGAGAATCTTCTTGTACTCGTCTTCCGTCAGACTGTGCTGTGCCAACAGTTCTTTGATGTCAACCGTGTTCGTCTTCATACGTCCTTAGACATCACAGCGGCAGCGCTTCTTTCTCAACATCTCGACCTGCGCGCGCTTCGTGGCGACAAAGCCACGCTGGATCGCGCTGCCACGTGCCAACCTCTTCGGCAACGGGCTTCGATGCTGATAGCCGCGAACCGCCATTTCCTCGACCAACGCGGCGTGCCGGCCATAGAGTGCCTTGAGCTTGCCGCGCCAGCGCAAGGTCTCAGGATGGTGCGCATAGCCTTTCTTGCCGTTTACCAGCACCGACCAGATCGCGTGAAGCTCCCGGTGCTCGCCGAGCAAATGATTCCGGCACAACCTCTTCGGCGAAATATCCCAAATCCGCACTCCTCTTTTCCTCCTGGCGACTACAAGCGGTGAGGCCATGTCCTGAAGCGACTTGCCGAGAGCGATCGGGCCCCCCTCGAGAGTCAGCCAGGAAGGAAAGCTGGAACTGACCGACGCGCCACGGTCGGCTGAGACCGTGGCGGAGAGAATTCCAGAAGGATTTCCACCTGGATGACTCCGAAAGGGTGATCGCGGAGGCACGGAGCGACAGGCCATGCCCTCACCCCGCTCCCACCATTTTCAACGGTCGCTTCTTCAGGGACTCCAGCATGGACATCAAGACCAACCGACCGTCCGCGTTCCCCAACAGTTCCTCAGCGGAGCGCTCAGGATGCGGCATCATGCCCAGCACATTCCCTTCGGCATTGCGAATGCCGGCGATATTGTCGAGGGAGCCGTTCGGGTTGGCTTCCACCGTGACCTTCCCCTCCGAGGTGCAATACCGAAACACCACTTGAGCATTGGCCTGCAGTCCAGCCAGCGTCACGGGGTCGGTATAATAATTCCCTTCGGCGTGGGCGACCGGAATTGTGAGCACCTGGCCGGGCTGGCATGCACCAGTGAAAGGAGTGGCGGCGTTTTCTACCCGCACCTGAACATCCTTACAGACGAAGTGGAGCGAGCGGTTCCGCAGCATCGCCCCTGGGAGCAATCCTGCCTCGAGCAAAATTTGAAACCCGTTGCAGATGCCCATGACCAAACCGCCGTTCTTTGCAAACTCTTTGACGGCGTTCATCACCGGCGAAAACCTGGCAATGGCTCCAGTACGCAAATAATCCCCATAGGAAAACCCGCCAGGGATAATGATCCCGTCCAGCCCAGATACTGTCGCCTCTTTATGCCAGATCATCTCCACCTGCTGTCCGAGCACGTCCTGAAGGACATGCTGACAGTCATGGTCGCAATTGCTTCCGGGAAACACAAGAACACCGATCTTCACTTCTTCTCCTTCGCCTCTGGCAGGATCCGCGCGCTGATTCCAAAATACTTCACGTCAATTCGTACCGATATTCTTCAATGATCGTATTCGCCAACAGCTTCTCGCACATCTGCTTCACTTGTACCTCGGCTTTTGCCTTGTCTTTCTCGTTCACATCCAATTCCATGTACTTGCCGACCCGAACGTTGGCGACGTTTTTGAATCCCAGGGAATCGAGCGCATGTTCAATCGCCTTGCCCTGTGGATCCAAGATTCCCTGTTTCAACGTCACATGAATTTTCGCCTTCACAATTTGCTCCCCTGCTCACCGGATGCCTTGGTCAACTCGTCGACATACCGTCGAATTCTAAAAATGATCGCTACCGTCGCAATGCCGCCGACGGCAAGGGCTGCAAACGCCCACCGCCACGGTGAATCGTCCAACCGATACGCCATTAGCGCGACGACTCCCGCCCACACGACCACCGCCGCCACCAACCCATAATTCAAAAACGCCTTCAGCATCTCTGTTTCTATTCTTTCCCTCCCGCTAACAGGCGAAGGAGCTGTTTCTCAAAGCGGGTGGCGTCGAATCATTGATCGCCCGCAGCGGGGTCCCTACACCGGGCGAGGTGCGAGGACGAGCAATGATCGACGACAGGACCCGCTCCTCATCTTCATCCGCATACCCGCTTCAACACCTCGTGATACGCCTCTTCTATCTTACCCAAATCTTTTCTAAACCGATCCTTGTCCATCGACTCCTTCGTCGCCTGATCCCAGAACCGGCAGGTATCAGGTGAAATCTCGTCGGCCAAAATCAGCCGGCCGCTGTGCAAGCCGAACTCCAGCTTGAAATCAACCAGGATCATTCCCCTTTCGACAAAAAACGGCTGCAGGACACTGTTCACTTTCAATGCGAGCCGCTTGATTTCCACTAACTGTTCAGGCGTCGCCAGATTCAGGAGGCGCACATGATCATCCGCAATCAGCGGATCCCCCAACGCGTCGTTCTTGTAATACCACTCGACAATGGGAGGGAGAATCGCCTCCCCCTCCTTCAGGCCCAACCGCTTCGCCAGACTGCCCGCGACCACATTGCGCACGACGACTTCAATGGGTACGATCGCGACCTTTTTCGTGAGCATTTCCCGATCGCTCTTCCGCTCCACGAAGTGCGTGGGCACCCCGCTCTGCTCGAGCAAGCGAAATAACCGCTCCGAGACCTTATTGTTGATGATGCCCTTTTCTACGATCGTCCCCCGCTTCTGCGCATTGAACGCCGTCGCATCATCCTTGAAGTATTGGAGAACTTCATCGGGATGTCCGGTAGTGAAGATTTTTTTGGCCTTGCCTTCGTAAATGAGTGTCCCTGTCGCCATGGTGTCTCCCCATCGTCTCCAGGCGTTTACTGTGCCAGGATCTCGATGATTTCATCCAACCCCCTGGCCGTGCCGAGCCAGATCGGATGACCAAATCGTCTCGTGTATTGGTATTCTTTCACCTTCTCGAGTGCCAGGATGAGGCTGTGGAAGTCCTCGAGCTTTGAGGTTTCGAAATATGTAATGAAATCCATATCGTCGAGACCGGTCGAATGGTAGAGTTTGCGCTTCACCGTCTTATGGTAGGGCAAGGCCGCCTCGGTGTGCTCCTTCATCATGGCCGCCCGCGGTTCCTGGTCTAAGGCCCACCAGTCGGCGCTTTTTCGAATGGGAATGACGACGGCATACGGTTTGGCGCCCGGGTCGCTCGCCGTTTTTAAATCAGCCTTCATGTCATCAGGGAACCCCGGCACGTAGTTGGCCTTCTTGGTTAACCCATGCATGATCCCGGCGACTGTCAATTGCTTTCCAAATGCGCTGCCCTGGAGATCGACCAGAAACTTTTGGATGTCACGCATCTCGTGGGCATGGGCGCGAAACAGGATATCCGCATGGTCGGAGAGACCCCGTAACAGATAGATGTCGATCGCGATCTTTTCTCGATGCTGCTCCACCACACCCTTCAGTACGGTCAAGAGCGCAATGCGCGTGGCCCCTTCTTTCCTCCCCCAGTCATCATTGAAGCTGTAGGCAGCAAAGGTTCCGTAGACGCCCGGATCCGTCAAGAGTTTTTCGCGGTCGGAAGCCGCAAACGCCCCGTTCGCCCACAGCGACGCGACCAACACAACGATCCCAACGCACCCAACGTGTTGAACGGTCATGACCTTCCTTTCGTTGGCTTGGAACGTGAGCCGTTTCCGAAGACTCGCTTAAAAATGTCGTCCACATGCCGTAAATAATATTTCGGATTAAAACAGGCCGCAATTTCGCTCTTCGTGAGATGTTGTGCAACGAAGGGGTCCTTGCTGATAAGCTCCTGCAATCCCCCGGAGCCGTTCCAGGACGCCATCGCATTGCGCTGCACCGTCTCGTAGGATTCCTTTCGCTGCGCGCCCTTCTCAATGAGCGCCAGCAGGAGCCGCTGCGAGTACACCAAGCCGCCCGTGAGTTCGAGATTGCGCTTCATATTGGCGGGATAGACGACGAGATGCTTGATCAAATCCGTCACCTTGGCCAGCATATAGTCGATGAGCACGGTGCTATCCGGCATGATGACCCGTTCGACCGACGAGTGGCTGATGTCCCGCTCGTGCCACAGCGCCACACTCTCCATCGCCGCCAGACTGTTGGACCGGACCAGCCGCGCCAGCCCACAGAGGTTCTCCGACACAATCGGATTGCGCTTGTGCGGCATCGCCGACGATCCTTTTTGGCCAGCCGAAAAATACTCTTCGGCTTCCAGCACCTCCGTCCGTTGCAGATGGCGCACCTCGGTCGCGATCTTCTCGATCGTCGCCCCAAGCAAGGCGAGGGCCGTCGCATAGGCGGCGTGGCGGTCGCGCTGCACGATCTGGTTGGACACAGGGTCGACGGTCAGGCCAAGTTTTTCACAGACATACGCTTCGATGTCCGGACCTTGATGCGCGAACGTGCCCATGGCGCCGGAAAGCTTGCCGACGGCGATCTCCTTGCGCACCTGGTGTAGTCGAGCGAGATGCCGGCTCACTTCCTCGTGCCAGATGGCCAGTTTGAAGCCGAAGGAGATCGGTTCTCCATGGATGCCGTGCGAGCGGCCGACCATGATCTGCGCCTTGTACCGAAACGCTTGGCGCTTCAGGACGGCCAAAAATCCCTCGACTCCTTCGAGAATCAGGTCCAGCGCCTCGGTCATCTGGATGGCCAACGAGGTATCGACGATGTCCGAGGAGGTCAATCCCATGTGCAGGAATCGATGCTCGGGCCCAATCGTATCCATCAGCGATTCGAGGAACGCGATCACGTCATGCTTGGTGATTTGTTCGATCTCGGCGATGCGAGCCACGTCGATCTTCGCCTTTTTACGGATTTTCGCGGCGGTTCCTCGCGGTGCCTGCCCGGCGCGCTCGAAGGCCGCCGTCGCCTGGAGTTCGACCTCCAGCCAGATCTCGTACTTGTGCTTGAGATCCCAAATGGCCTTCATGTGCGGACGGGTATAGCGTTCAATCATACGAGTCTACAACCCTCACCCCTGACGCCTGTCCTGCCGAACAGCCGTTTGCCGTTTCCCTTCCAATTTGGCCTCAGTCATCAGCACCTTGTCCAGAATCCCGTTCACGAATTTGGCGGCTTCCTCGTCACCAAAATCCCTCGCCAGTTCGATGGCTTCATTCACCGTCACCTTTGCGGGCACTTCGTCCAACCACAGCAGTTCATAGGCACCAAGGCGGAGAATGTTGCGATCCACGATCTGCATTCGGCTGACCGTCCAGTTGGTCGCGTACTTGCCGATCAGCGTATCGAGGTCCTTCTTGTGTTCCAACACACCGTTGACCAGTTGCTCGGCGAACGCTTTGACGTTCTCGCTTGCTTTGTACTGTTTCCAGAACTCGTCAAGGCAGACGCCGGGATTGCCATGAATGTCGTATTGAAACAGGATTTGCAGCGCTCGCTCGCGAGACTGATGGCGAGATCCCATGATCAGGAGGCGCGCTTTCGCGCTGAACGTCGCGTGGCGCCGTTTTTTCCGACATTGCCCTTCGATGGTGTCGTACCTTCACCGCCCCGAATCATCTGCATCACGGTCGCCATCTCGATCGCGGACTTTGCGGCCTCACCTCCGCGATTGAATTTGGTCGGCTCTGCTCGGACGATGGCCTGCGCCACCGTATCGGTCGTCAGCACGCCGAAAATAATGGGCACATCGGCGTCCAAGGCCGCCTGTCCGATACCCCGACTCGCCTCCGCGCTGATGTAGTCGAAATGAGGGGTGTCGCCGCGAATCACTGCCCCGAGACAGATGACGGCATCGAACCGTTGCGTCCCGGCCAAGGTCTTCGCCACGAGCGGGATTTCAAATGCACCGGGTACACGCACGACCTCGATGTCTTCCGGCACCACGCCGTGCTTCGTCAGTCCCTCAACACAACTGCTCAACAGCTTGCTGGTGACGAATTTATTGAATTTGGAGACGACGATCCCGAACTTTAATCCCGTCGCATTATGAGTGCCTTTACGAAGTTTCATGCAGCTTGTGCTTTCTCTTCTCTCTTCGCCCCACCCCTCGGAGGGTGGTTGGGATAGTCCCAAAGTGCGCACGGGGACTACCCAACCGCCCGACTCAAACCTTTTTGAGAATGTGCCCTAGTTTTTTCTTTTTGGTCGTCAAATACCTGACATTCCCCGCGTGCGGCTGAATCTCGATCGGTACTCGCTCGACCACTTTCAACCCGTAGCCTTCGATGCCAACGATCTTTCGCGGGTTATTCGTAATCAGCTTGATCTGATGCAAGCCGAGATTCGCGAGAATCTGGGCACCGACGCCGTAATCCCGCAGATCGGCCTTGAAGCCGAGCTTGAGATTCGCCTCCACCGTGTCGCTGCCCTTATCCTGTAACCCATATGCCCTGATCTTGTTGAGCAGGCCGATCCCACGTCCTTCCTGGTTCAAGTAGAGCAGTACCCCACGTCCTTCCTTCTGAATGATTTCCATGGCCGCGTGCAGTTGGTCACGACAGTCGCACCGCAACGACCCCAGTGCATCGGCCGTGAGGCATCCGGAGTGCACCCGCACCAGCGTGGGCGCACCGTTGTCCACCCGCCCTTTGACGAGCGCGATGTGCGTGATGTGGTCGATCTCGTTCTCGAATGCGACGGCATCGAATTCTCCGAAGATGGTGGGCAGCCGTGCGCTCGCCATCCGCTTGATGAACGTTTCCCGGCGCATGCGGTATTCGATCAGGGCCTTGACCGTCACCATCTTCAGTTTGTGCGCCTTGGCAAATTTGGTGAGTTCGGGCACGCGAGCCATCGTGCCGTCTTCGTTCATGATCTCGCAGATGACGCCGGCGGGCTGAAGCCCCGCCAGACGCGCCAGGTCGACCGATCCTTCCGTTTGCCCCGCGCGGCGCAAGACGCCGCCCCGTACTGACTTCAGCGGAAAGATATGGCCCGGACGCGCCAGGTCTGTCGGCTTTGATTTGGGGTCGATCGCCACATGAATCGTCGTGGCACGGTCCGCCGCCGAAATCCCAGTCGTGATGTCTTTGCGGGCGTCGATCGAGACCGTGAAGGCGGTGCCAAACACCGCTGTATTTTCGACTGCCTGCTGGGGTAAGTGCAGTTCTTCGACGCGCTCGGGAGTCAGGGCCAGACAGATCAATCCGCGTGCATGCCTGGCCATGAAATTGATGGCCTGAGGGGTCACCTTTTCTGCAGCAATGACCAGGTCGCCTTCGTTTTCCCGGTCTTCGTCGTCGACCAGGATCACGAATTTGCCCCTCTTGATGTCGCGAACGGCGTCTTCGATATTGTTGAAAGGCTTCGCCATAGCTGAACGGATGAGCGGTCAACTCGCGATGGTCAGGGACGAACAATTTATCATTGAACATCGATGATTAACATGGTTTTTTTGGGCCACTTCCCTGCGGGAAAAGGCCCTATCCGTGCGGTTCTCGCCCGACCAGTGCAGCCCTCCGTTGGGCCGCCACGACCGTCATGAAGGCGCATCCCGCTGCCACGGCAAAGCACCAAAGACCGGTTGCATACGTTCCCGTCAAATCCTTGAGCCCTCCCAAGGAGAGCGGAAGTAAGAACCCGCCGATTCCGCCAGCTGCGCCAATCACGCCAGATGCCAGGCCCATCTGCTTCGAGAACCGATCAGACACGACTTGGAACACCACGCCATTTCCAAATCCCATGGCTGCAAGCCCCGCCATGAGCAGCGCCACTCCCCATGGCGCTTCTGGCAGCCATCCCACACCTGCAACAGTCGCCGCGATCGCTCCGAAGACAAACGGAAGCACGCGAATCCCTCCGAGGCGATCTGCCGTGTATCCGCCGAGCGGCCTGATGAAACTTCCGAGCAGGCCTCCCAGCGCAGTAATAGACCCGGCTGTGATCCGGTCGAACCCGTATTGGTCGTGCAGAAATATCGGCAGGAAACTGCAGACACCCACGAATCCACCGAACGTGACGGCGTACAACAGACAGAGCCAGTGCATGGCCGGCTGTGAGAGGCCCTCGCGAAGGTCATCCCACCAGGGCTCGCGTGGCTTCAGCCATCCAACCTCTTCGTCGCCCCGAACCATGAAGGCAAAGAGAATGGCCGTCACCAGGACAGGCACCAGCGTCACCCCAAATACTCCGTGCCAGCCGACGGAGTTCGCCAAGCGTGGCGCCAGGAACATCGCAAGGACCGTTCCGCTGTTTGCCGACGCGGCAATGCCCATCGCCAGCCCTTGATAGGCTGGAGGATAGGCCCGACTTGCAATGGGAAGTGCCACCGCAAAGCTGGCACCCGCCACTCCAAGCAAGAGGCCGATACCGAGCAGTTGAATGAAGTTTCCTCCGCCCAACCAGCCCCACCCTAATGCGCCCATTTCGCCTGCCAGCAGGGAGAGGCCCGTGAATTTTGCACCCAGGCGATCGCTGCTCAACCCAACGCAAATCCGAAGGAGCGCCCCACTCAGCAATGGACAGGCCACAAGTAAGCCCTTTTGCGTCGCCGAAAGCCCGAATTCTTCTGAAATCGGCACGCCGAGGGATCCGATCAAGAGCCACGTCATGAAACTGACTTCGAAATGCAGCCAGGCGCCTGCCAGTGAGGGCCAGTGTCCGCTCCGGAGGGTCGTCAGAATTGCCATGTGATCGACAGTCTATCGACAGTCTTATGAGCCGGTCAGGCATCATAGGGACATGGTGTTATCCTCGCAAGCAGCCCCTTAGGGACACCGGCAGCTTTGTCGAGACGGAAGCTTCTGCTATAGTTTGCGAATTCCTATGGCCAAACGCCGCGCCAAAAAACAAGAAACCGAAGTCCTCGAACCGGAAGTACTCGATCCGGCCGACGAGCTGCCGGAGGGAAGTACGCCGGCGACGGAGTTGCCGCCGTCGGCAGATGGCCGCCCCGATACGATGGCGGTCGTGCCGGTTACCGCCCTTCAACAGTATCTGGCCGAAATCCGGCGTCACCCGTATTTGTCGAAAGAAGAGGAACTCCGGCTCTTTGAGGAATATCGCGCGCATGGGAGCCGGGACGCAGCTGTGAAGCTGATCATGGCGAATCTGCGTGTTTCGGTCGCGATCGCCGCTGAATACCTCCATACCGGCGCCGACCATATGGATCTGATCCAGGAAGGCAATGTGGGCCTGCTCCAGGCCATTAAGAAATTCGACCCCTCGAAAAACGTTCGCTTCCATGCCTACGCGGCCTGGTGGTCGCGGGCCTATATTCTGCGCTATCTGTTGAATACCTACCGACTGGTCAAGATCGGGACCACGCAGGACCAGCGCAAGCTCTTCTATAATCTCAAAAAGGAAAAATCCAAGCTCGAGCGGGAGGGGTTTGCACCGGACACCAAATTGCTGGCTGATCGGTTGAACGTCCGCGAGCGCGACGTGGTCGAGATGGACCAGCGGCTCGGCAACTGGGAGCTGTCGCTCGATCAACCCATCGGAGAAGACCAGGACGGCAGCCTGCTCGATATTCTGCCGTCCCAACAAGTACCGGCCGACGAGCAGCTCGCTCATGACCAGCTGCAAACCCTCTTCCGGGAGAAGCTGGCTGAATTCGTGAAGACGCTCGATGAACGCGATGAGGATATTCTGCGCAACCGCCTGCTATCCGAGACGCCGCTGACCCTCGACGATCTAGGCGCCAAATACGGCATTACCAAGGAACGGACCCGTCAACTGGAGGCGCGCATCATCAAGCGCCTGCGGGACTACATGAAGAAAGATATAAAGGATTTCGACCGTTTACGCGCCTGACCTTCTTTTTGTTCTTCCTACCCACGAATACGCTGGAATATCCTCATGGCCTTCCGGTATCATCCCCACTTCCCGAGCGCTCGGGGGGCCAAAAGATTTTTACGTCGGTCCCTCTTGACTCAATCGAAGACGGGGCTATCTCTCGCTCAGCTTCGCAAGATCAGGGATTCTGCTCGCGCTGGGTCTTAGACCTGCGCCATCGAGTGCGAACCCGTTCTAAATTGTCGACATCTTTCGGGTTAACTTACACCACGAGGAGGTTTGCGTTATGAGCACAGCGGCGAAGGAGAAGAAGAACGTGGCCAAGGGCTTTCAGCCCCTCGGCGACAGGGTTTTCGTGACCTACACTGAAGAATTGGATCGGACGTCAGGCGGAATCTATGTGCCTGATTCGGCCAAGGAAAAGCCCCAACGGGGAATCGTTCAAGCTGTCGGCAAGAAAGTCGAGAACGTGAAGGTCGGCGATCAAGTCCTGTTCGACAAATATTCGGGCAGCAAGCTCCGGATCGAGGATGAGGAGTGCTTGATCCTCAAGGAAGAAGATATCCTCGGAGTTTTCACCAGCTAATCTGAATCAACCACTAGACGACTGACTTTAACGGAGGAATCACATGGCTAAGCAACTACTGTACAGCGAGGCAGCTCGGGCCTCCATTCTCAAGGGGGTCAACCAGCTCGCCGACGCCGTCAAAGCGACCCTCGGCCCCAAGGGCCGTAACGCGATTTTGGACAAGAAATTCGGCGCGCCGACGATCACCAAGGACGGCGTGACCGTCGCCAAGGAAATCGAACTCAAGAACCCCTATGAAAACATGGGCGCTCAGCTCGTCCGCGAAGTCGCCAGCAAGACCAGCGATACGGCCGGTGACGGCACGACGACTGCCACCGTATTAGCCCAAGCCATCTATCGCGAAGGTGTGAAGAACATTACCGCCGGTGCGAACCCGATGGAAATCCAACGGGGCATCAACAAGGCCGTGGAAGCGGTCGTTGACGAGTTGAAGAAGCTCAGCAAGCCCTGCCAGAACAAGACCGAGATTTCTCAAGTCGGCACGATTTCAGCCAACAACGACAAGACCATCGGCGACCTGATCGCGGAAGCGATGGAGAAGGTCGGCAAGGACGGCGTGATCACGGTCGAAGAAGCTAAGTCGATGACCACCTCCCTGGATGTCGTCGAGGGCATGCAGTTCGACCGCGGCTACATCTCCCCCTACTTCGTCACCAACGCCGAGCGGATGGAAGCTTCACTCGAAGAGCCGCTCATCCTCATCAATGAAAAGAAAATCAGCAGCATGAAGGACCTCCTCCCGGTTCTCGAGCAGGTGGCCAAGATGGGTAAGCCGCTCGTGATCCTCGCGGAAGAAGTCGAAGGCGAAGCGCTGGCCACCCTCGTGGTCAATAAGCTGCGCGGCACCTTGAACGTGGCGGCCGTGAAGGCTCCTGGCTTCGGCGATCGTCGCAAAGCCATGCTGGAGGACATTGCGATCCTCACCGGCGGTCAGGTGATCTCTGAAGATCTCGGCATCAAGTTGGAAAACGTGAAGCTGACCGATCTCGGCCGCGCCAAGCGCGTGACGATCGACAAGGACAACAGCACGATCGTCGAGGGTTATGGCGATCCGAAGAAGATCGAAGCCCGCGTGAAACAGATCAAGGCCCAAATCGAAGAGACGACCTCCGACTACGATCGCGAGAAATTGCAGGAGCGTCTCGCGAAGATCGTCGGCGGCGTGGCCGTCATCAATGTCGGTGCGGCGACCGAGACCGAAATGAAGGAAAAGAAGGCCCGCGTTGAGGACGCGCTCCACGCGACCAAGGCGGCGGTGGAAGAAGGCATCGTCCCGGGCGGCGGAACGGCGTATCTCCGCTGCATCAAGGCGCTCGACAGCATCAAGGATGTTCCGGCGGAACAGAAGGTTGGCCTGGACATCATCCGCCGCGCCCTGGAAGAACCGCTCCGTCAGATCGTGAACAATGCCGGCGGTGAAGCGTCGGTTGTGATGGGAAAGGTTCGAGACGACAAGAACACCAACGCCGGCTACAACGCGGCGACGGAAGAGTATGTGGACATGATCAAGGCGGGCATCATCGACCCGACGAAAGTCTCTCGCACGGCGCTGCAGAACGCTGCCAGCGTCGCGGGGTTGATGCTCACGACCGAGGTCATGATCACGGACATTCCTGAAGAGAAGAAAGAGCCCGCTGGTGGCGGCCATGGCCACGGCCACGGCATGGAAGGCATGTACTAAAGGGAACACCTTCGAGCGCTCTCGCTTGAAGTCGAAGGGCCCGGCGGGCGACCGCCGGGCCCTTCGTGTTTGTAGCGCCGCGGAACCGCAACTACAATAAGAGCATCACCCTCATCCAGGATCTGACGTGATCGTCGAAGTCGAATCCAACGAGAATTGTGTAGACGGTGTCTTCGCCCGATTTAAGGAGGCCGGACCAGCCAGGCCGGTCATTCAAGTGCGGCTCTATGACCGGAATCCCGCCGGCGAGTGGTACTGGGTGACGGGATGGACCGACAATTCCGAGGCGCCCCTGTGCCCCGCCCATGGGCAACTCGTCGAAGACTCCGGTTCAGGTCTGGCTCTTCTTGTCTTCGGCGGCCTTTACGGGCTGCGGTTCAAACCTGTCACCATGGAAGAGCCGTGGAGCCTGGAGAGTTCCCATCAATGGGGCGAGACGCATCTCTCGCTCTCCAGTGAACGCGACCTCCGCTATGGGGAGGCTCCCGCGTCGGAGAGATGACGGGCCACTTCTCTTGTTATTGTCTTGTGCTATTCCTATCCAGAGCCCTTGACCAAGCCTCAGCGGCGAGCCTTAATCGACTCCAGGACTTTTTTCAGGAGGAGCGATGTCTTTCGCTCATGGAAGAAGGCGCGGAACGTTCGATTGACGAGCTCGGTATGGCACTGATGATCGGCCAGAAACTGCGTCACGCCTCGCGCTCGATCTTGCGTGTCATATCCCATCCGAATCGCGCAGTGCGCAAGTTCTTCAGCCTGATCCGGCAACGAGTGCGTTTGCAGATCGTGCACCATCTGCAGCTTGTGTTCGACGTCCCGAAGAAACAGATAGGCGGACAACAGGGCGTCGCGCTCCTTCGCTGACAACAGATTCTTCGCGGCGAACGCCTTCAACGACCCGAGCGTGCCTCGGTTGAGCAACGCCGGAACGGCTTTACCGGCCAGCACTTGAATGGTCTGCACCAAGAATTCTATTTCCCTAATGCCGCCGGTGCCAAGCTTCACGTTGCGCTGTTCGTGTCCCCGATCGGCCATTTTGGCATCGATCAGTTCTTTGACCGCTCGCACATCGTCGATAACGGCCATGACGCCGGCCAAGCCTGGCTTGGCGTGGCCTCGTCCCAACACAAATGGCGTCACCATCCTTACGAACGCCTTGCCCACTTCAGAAGAGCCGGCCACCGGCCAGGCTTTGAGCAGCGCGAGTCTCTCCCAGATCTGGCCTCGCGTCAGGTAGTAATTTCGATAGTCGTCCAACGAACGGGCAAGTTGTCCGACCGACCCCTCCGCGCGCAGACGCAGGTCGACGCGGAAGACGTACCCTTCCTTGGTCGGCTCGCTCAAGGCCTTGGTCAGCTCGCGCGAGAGAATCTCGAAATACTCCTCATTCGAAATCCCGGTGGCCACCGCCTTGGCTGCCGTCGCTCGGGTTTCACCTTCGTGGGACGCGTAGACGTAGATCAGATCCACATCCGAGCTGTAATTCAGCTCGTGCCCGCCGAGCTTTCCCATTCCGATGACGGCGAAGCCCGTCTCCAGCCATTTCCCCTGCCGGTTCTTATGCATGGGCCGACCGTATTGACGGCGCAGGTCGGCATCAACAATCTCATAGGCCGCATCGATCAAGAGTGCGGCCAGATCTGACAGGGATGCCGTCGTCTCGGACACATCCGCCAGCCGCAGCAGATCCCGAACGCCGATGCGAAGCATCTCACGCCGGCGAAACCGGCGAAGCGCGACGAGTTTCAGCTCTTTCACGGTGAGACGGGCCAATTGCTTCTGCAGGGCATGCTCCAGACCGGCTCTCGTCGACGCTTTCGAAAGCACGTCCTCGTCGGCCAACCAATAGACCAACATGGGATCGCGGATGATCGTGAAGGCAAGTGAATCGCTGTTGCCAAAAATGGTGGACAACAGGTCGAGCATCCGGGGAGAGCTGCGCAGATAGTCGAGAAAGGTGGACCGCGTCACGTTCTCGAGAAGCCGCTCCCAATGATTCAGTGCCTGATCCGGGTCGGCGGTGCGCGCAATGGATTCCATCAGACTCGGCAGAACGGCGGCGAGCTGGTGGCGCTCGTGCGGGTCACCGGCCATGGATTGGAGATTACGATCTGCTTGTTCGACGTCCGTCACTCCGTAGGAAGTCAGGATGCCGCGCACGTCCTGGGGATGACGTTCCAGCGCCAGCAACAGCGGGGTAGGATCGGGCTTCTCAATTGCCGTTGTCACTTGAAGCGGAGCCGACTTGGAAGTCTCTCGCTTCCTCCACGGACGACGGAATGCCTTTTTCGTACCCACATTGTCCTCAGCGATACGTTTTTCCACAACCTCGGCCGCACCGATGCAAGCACGAAGATCGCTGGAATGTGCGTGCTCACGCACATGGAGCGGGAGAGTGAAACACAGCGCCCTTTTCAACGTCCTGCCGGCGCGGCATTATACTGTCAGCCTGCATTGCGCACAATGAAGGTTCGTGAGATATACTGGCGCCCCAATGGTCCACTCCGACCGCGAAGAATTCCTCAACGCCTTACTCTCGATGAGCCCGGACGTCTCCGCGGATATTCTTCGTGATTTTGTCACCCGGATGGACGGAGAGTATTTCCGTCGTATTCCCGTCCCCTCGATCGCACAGCATGTGCGGATGGCTGCGGCATTGACGCCGGATCATCTGTCCGAGTGTGCGGTGTCCGAACTTCGCGACGGCCACTTCGAACTGACGGTCGTTGCCTATGACTACTTTGCAGAATTCGCAACCATCTGCGGCCTCCTGTCGGCATTCGGGCTGAACATCGAGGAAGGCCAGATCTACACCTTCAGCGAGGCGGCAGTTTCCAGCCCACCCACGAAATCGGCCTACGGAGACCGCCCGCGCCCACGCCCCAAGCTGCGTCCCGGCTTGAGCCGGAAAAAGATCGTGGATGTCTTTCGTGTCCAACCAGTCGGCAATGCCTCCTTCACGCCGGACGACCAAGTGCGCTTCGCGGGCGAGCTCCGTTCGTTGATCGGCCTGCTGGACGAAGGGAAGTTCGAGGACGCCCGGCATGCAGTCAATCGTCATCTGGTCGAACATCTGGGCAAGCGGCGAGGCTCATTCAGCGGCTTACTGCATCCGGTCCAAATTGCATTCGACAACAGCCAATCGCCCACCGACACGATCATGGATATCCGGTCGGACGACACGCCAGCCTTCCTCTATGCCTTCGCCAACGCGCTGGCAATGAGAAACGTGTACATCACGAAGGCTCGCATCGACCTGGAAGACGGGAAGCTGCACGACCGATTTGCCGTGCGCAACCGCTACGGCCAGAAGTTGACCGACCCGGCCGAGCAGCAGCAGTTGCGCCTGACGGCTGTCCTCATCAAGCAGTTCACCCACGCCCTCACCTGGGCGCCGGACCCTACCAAGGCTCTTGAAGCCTTCGACCAATTTCTCGATCTCACGGTTCAGGAGACGAAGGGCAAAGCTCGGGAGAAAGCCCTCGCGTTTCTGAGCGACAAGAAAACGTTTCCGCTCTTGGCCCGGCTTCTCGGCGCCAGCGATTTTCTCTGGGAAGACTTCCTCCGCCGCCAGCATGATCACCTCCTGCCGCTGCTTCACGACTATCGTCACGCGCCACTCATCACGCCGCGCGCGACGCTCCGCAAGGCGCTCGACCGTGTCGTGGACCGACCCAAAGATGAGGCTGGACGGAAAGATGCGCTGAATCGCTTCAAGGACCAAGAACTGTTTCGCATCGATATGAAGCACATCGTCGAGCCGGACACGAGCCTCGCCGACTTCTCCATTGCCCTGACTCAGTTGGCCGAAGTGATCGTCGAACGCAGCCTCAAAGACTGCCAGGCGAAGCTCAACAAGCTGTACGGCGCCCCCCGCTTGGCGAACGGCAAGCCCTGCTCTTTTGCCGTGATGGGCGCGGGCAAATTCGGCGGCCGGGAGTTAGGCTATGCATCGGATATCGAGGTCCTGTTCGTCTACGGCGGCGCCGGCCGTACCAACGGCAAGGCCGGCATCGAGAACAGCGAATACTTCGAACGGCTTACGCAGGAGTTGCTGCAGTGGATCGAGGCCAAGCAGGAAGGCATCTTTCATCTCGACGTCCGCCTGCGTCCCCACGGAAGCAAAGGCTTTCTCGCCAATCCTTTGGACGAAATCACCACGTATTACAGCGAGCACGGACTCGCCGCGCCCTTCGAACGGCAGGCCATGATCAAACTCCGCCATGTTGCCGGCAATGCCGCCCTCGGAAAACAGGTCGAAGCCCATCGGGACCGTTATGTCTATAGCGCCACGCCCTGGGATGTGGCAGCCGCCCTCGACCTGCGCCGGCAGCAGCTCAAACAACTCATCGAGCGCGGCACGGTGAACGCCAAGCTGAGTCCAGGTGGAGTCGTCGACATCGAATACGCCATTCAATACCTCCAGCTCATGCATGGGCATCGTCATGCGGTGCTGCGCACCCCGAACGCTATGCAAGCACTCGCGGGACTCGTGGAGTGCGGGATTGTCAACCGACAGGACGGCGAAACCCTGCGAAAGGCGTACCTGTTTATCCGAATGCTGATCGACGGACTGCGCATGGTTCGCGGCCATGCCAAGGATCTCGTCCTTCCGCCCTCCGATTCAGAGGAGTTTATCTTCTTGGCCCGCCGCGTCGGCTACACGACCGACGACTGGCAGGCGGGGGCGAGGCATTTGAAGACGGACATCGAAGAACATATGAGAAAGACAAGAGAGTTCTTTGAGAGGAGTTTCGGAAAGTTGTACATTTAGAAGAGGTGGATCCTGCCGCTGACCAGCCCAGTCCACTCGACCTTCTGCTTGTAGAAAGGAAACGGACCATGGCCGAACAGGGATTGCACCGGATGGGTGCGGCTTGCGCTATCGCGGGTACGATCATCGCAGGCATCTCTAACAGCGTGCATCCTGCCCTTGCAGATGCCGCCGGCGTTGTAAGAAACGCAGCCGGCTCATCACATTGGATCGTGATACATTGGGGGTTGATCGTCGGGATTGTGGTGATGCAGCTAGGGTTCTACTCGGTGATAGACGCTCTTCGAGCTCCCGAGAGCAGTTCAGGGCATGGATGGTTGGCGGGATATGCACTCACGGTTGGACTGGTATTATGGATTTGCGTCTTTGCGACAGAGATCGGTCTTAAGCCGTTGGCGGATGCTGTTGCCACAGACGAGTCTAGCTGGATGGCCGCACGTGCCTTGGCCAACCTGGCGGACGCCACTGCAACCGCCGCCACCTTCGTCTATTTCCTAGGAATCACTCTCCTGGGATTCGCGCTATTCATGTCGAATCGGCATCCACGCTGGATAAGCCTCATGGGCTTGGGCGTGGGAGCAACCCTCACGGTAACCGTCGGTTTGTGCAAAGCCTTCTTTGGAGCGAACTTCTGGACGGAGGGTATTCCCTTTCAACTCCTTGTCCTGATGTTCTGGGGATGGACAGCCATACTTGCCGTCCACCTATGGCGCAACGCTCCTAAGAGGGCTCTATCGCTTCAATGAAATCGGTCGAAGGATTTTAAGGACTTTGTTGATATGGTCTCACAATCTCAGTTCAAGAAAGGAACCGAATTCCGATGCGATTTGCGTTCACCTTCCTGTTTACCGTGCTGCTTTCGGGTTGCATTAACATCACCACCGAGTTGCAGCCGAGCAATACCGACGTCAAAGGCGTGCTGATGGGAGAAGACTGTACGCCTATTGTCCTGGGCATGGGACTCGGCACGAACACCATCGAAGGTGCGAAAAAGGACGGGAGGCCAATGGGAGACGTTGGCGAGTTCCGCCGACATATAAAACTCAATGATCGGACACCTATTGATCGGATACGCACCCTTCAGATCACCAATTTTTACATATTGTTGATTGGGTCGAGCTGCATCCAAGTGGTCGGAGAACCGGTGAGCTCACAGTGATCGCAGCGAACCCCGACTCCTTTCAACGGAGCGCATAAGACAACATGGACAGGATTGAAATCTATACGGACGGTGCCTGTAGTGGAAATCCCGGAATTGGCGGTTGGGGTGTCTTACTACGCGTGAAGAGCATCGAGACGGAGCTGTTCGGAGGCGAGCCGGCGACGACCAACAATCGCATGGAATTGCGTGCCGTCATTGAGGCCTTGCAAACTCTCGGGCAGCCGGTCGAAGCGCGGATCTACACCGATTCCCAGTACGTACAGAAAGGGATCAGCATCTGGATCCATAGTTGGAAGCGACGCGGCTGGAAAACCATGAGCAATGAGCCCGTCAAGAATGAGGATCTGTGGCGTCGTCTCGATGCGTTGACCGTTGGTCACACGCTCGAATGGCATTGGGTCAGGGGACATTCAGGTCACACGGACAACGAACGAGTGGACGCACTGGCGCGTGCCGGTCTCGAACAGGCGCGCCGGGCTGCCATCCTGGCCGTTGAGACAGCTGGAGAAACGATTTTGGATGCGGGGTGATGCGGGGTCCTGCCGCTGACCAGCCCAGTCGGCTTCGCACCCCGCCCTGGTCAGCGTCACCCGCCTGAATAAAATAATAGGAAAAGCTATCGAGTGCGTTAGGAAGAGAAAATGCCCAAGTCGCGAAAAAGGAAGGTTCTTACACGACGTGTTTGCTAGGAAGGTTCCCAGGCGACTGGATGTGGATCATGAGGTTAGATTTGCAAGAGGAGATTCGCAGAGGAAACCTCGATGCTCAAGCTCATCACGTTGGCGGCATGTGTGATTGGCTTTGTCTTCCTCGGACCGAAGGCATGGGCCGAATTTCGTCAGGCGCGCCCGCAACCTCGTACCCGTGTGAGCCACAATGCGGAAAACAAGGATACTCCTAAGAAGCCACGCTCAAGCCGCCGCCTGACCTCAAAGCATATTTCATCGCAACGTCTCTCAAAGTCTCGTCATCTAACCCGACGTTCGGAGGGTTCATGAGCACCGGCGATTCACCGTATCTCGTTACATGGTGGCGAGGACGAGGCGGAGAAGGCCGGAGAGATTTTCCGTTTGAGCTGAGGGTATTAATCGGTTGACCTGTAAATTATAGCCGCCTTCCAGAGAGACCTGCGGTTTCCAGTCTCGAACCGGTTCGAGCTCCCACGTAAGGACGCCCTTCCCGCCGATCATGTCCAGGTCCACAAGTTTATCACTCGATCGCGTGCCGAAGTAGTTCCCCATTGCCGTCAGGGCCAGCCGTTGGCTCTGCTGGTACTTCATGGTGAGAGAAGCGGACGGAGAATTGGTCTTCGCACCCGACCATTCTTGCTGCTCGGCACGATAGCCGAGCGTGGGAGTGATGCTCAGAGAATCGACGGGACGGAATGAAGCCATTACGGTGTTGACTTGGCTCTCTATCCCATGCTGCAGCTGATCAGTTTCGAGACCGTAGCCGGAGGCCAGCTTGGCATCCCACACAGCACCGCGATAGCCAAGCGCTGCCTCGAGCCGGTGAGAATTGGCCTTCTGGGGAGAGAGGCTGAGGGCCTCCATCGTCTGGCTTTCCGCATTCTGCGCATAGCTCAATGCGACGTGCGGCCATGCGGCCTTGTTCCATGACACCTCGGTCCGGCTATACCTCTGTTCATTCCCTGCGGCCTCGGCTGTGAAGTCCGTCCGTTGTCCGACGGTGCTCCGAACAGCCATGGCTCCGCTCTGCCATTCTCCCCAGGCTTCCCTCCGCTCGTGACCGGATCCTTGATAGAAGGCTTGGTCTGCCGTGCGATAGGTCATGCCGTAGCGGACGAGCCCCGTCGAACCAATGAGGCCGAGTCGCATCATGCGGGCGGATGGATCTTCCACCCCAGGGCCTCCTTGGTTGACGGCCACTTCCGTTTCTGTGGCGAATGCTCCCTTTAGCCATGTCGTTGTGGCCAGAATTCCCTGGGTGCGGGGACGATCAGTCTCGGGCGCCAGGTTCCGTACGCTCGACGGGGCGATGGGAGTCCCATCGGTCATCGGTATGACGCTGGTCTGGTACGGAAACGTTTCCGCCGGTTTTGGGCTCACTTGCCATGTGTCTCCGCTCCCCCAGACGGGGTTGTTGCAAAAAAATACCACGGCGAGAACCGCAAGTTTTAAAGTATCATGCATGCCTCCGAATGTAATCAGCTCGCCGTCCACGTTCAATGGTCCTGGGTAAGATTGTTGTAAAATGTTTCTAATCTGGTTTTTCGCGAAGCCAGACTGAATTTTGCGAGACATGGGGCGTTTCATAGTAGAATACCCTCCATGTTTCACCTGACACTTCGCGATCTCGCATTGTCCTTCCTTTCCCTTTCGCTCCTAAGCTGCGAGTCGACCGATCGGCTGGTAGCCGCCACCCAAAAAACGATGACGGGCCGGACAGGAAGGGATGTCGTCGCCCTCATCGGGGGGAAGCACCCTTCAAAGATCGCCAAGGAGCGGCTTGATACCTATGCTCAGGATCCTGAACGCGTGCTCCGAGATCTGCGTGCCGCCCAGCATGAGTTTCAGGCATTGTACGATGCCCTCACCGGGAACGTCCGTGAAAAGTGGGGCCCTAAAGAGGTCAAGCTGCCCGAGAAGAAGAAGTATGTAAAATACACGCAGCAGTATAAAAGCCGCGCCATCGTTGATTTCGACCGCGGGCAGATTACCGTGGAAACGTTGGATGAACAGAATCCGCAGGAAAGTCTCAGCCGCGCCGTGGTCGCGACGTTGTTGACGCCACAGGATCCCCGGGTGGTGGATGTCTTTTCGGATAAAGAGGTCCCGGTGAACAGCGGCGAAGAGCCCTACCTGCTTGGACTCGTGTTGGATCAACAGGGCAAACCGGTGCGCACACAGGCTGAAGCAGAAGCCTTCGCCCGCTATCTTTCAGACAAGAAAACCGGCACGCGAGTCATCGATCAAGACGGAGCGAAACACCAGGCGACATTCGTCACGATGAACATGGTGGTCAATCTTCCGCAAAAGCAGGCGGAGAAATATCGTGCAGTGGTGCTTCGTTATGCCGACCAATACCAGATGAGCCCGAGCCTGGTGTTCGCGATCATCAGGACGGAAAGCAATTTCAATCCCTACGCGGTCAGTTCGGCTCCGGCCTACGGCCTTATGCAACTGGTGCCGACGAGCGGCGGTCGCGAGGCCTATCGCCGGGCGAAGGGAGAGGACGTCGCCCCAACCAGGGACTATCTTTTTGACCCTCAAAACAACGTAGAGCTCGGCACTGCCTATCTCAACGTGCTCATGTTCAACCAACTGGATGAGGTGGCCAATGAGGTTTCCCGCGAATACTGCGTGATCGCCGCCTACAACACGGGGCCCGGCAATGTCCTGCGTACGTTCTCCAAGAATCGGACGACTGCCGTCCAGCAGATCAATGGCCTTCAACCCGCCGTCCTCTACGACAAGTTACGGTCCAATCTTCCCTATCAAGAAACCCGCAATTATCTGGAAAAGGTCACCACGTACAGAAAGAGCTATGTGAGCGCTGGCGGCGGAGGGAATTAAGGAGGTCGGTGGTCTAAGCCGGTTGCGACAAGCCATCGCTTCTGTCAAATGGCAACCGAAGCGCAGGGTCTCTTCTTGCGGAGATATTAAATGAGCAGATGAATCATCCCAGTGGAGGTGAGCCGCACGAATCTTCCGATCGGAGTGCTCTGATACTCTGTAAACTGGCCTACGGCATAGACATCGCTACTGCCATCTTGTGCAGGTGCAACGCGGAAGACCGTATTATTGAACCCTGATCCGGTAGAAAAAGTCGAATCCATCGTTCCATTCTGATTGAGTCGTACCATCTCATTGGCCTGAAGGTTGTTATAGCTCGTAAAGGCACCGGCCACATACAGATCGCCGCTCCCGTCGCCGGTTGGGACGATGTGGAACACCGTGTTATTGAGCCCAACCCCTGTCGTAAAGAAGAGGTCTCTTACTCCATTGGAATTCAACCGCACGAGATTATTCGCCACATCTCCGTTGTAGTTATTGAAGGCACCTCCGACATAGAGATCACCACTCCCGTCGTCTGCCAGCAAGAGGGTAAAGATCGTATTATCGAACCCTGTTCCCGTCACAAAGCTTGGATCGATCGACCCATTCGAATGAAGCCGCACGATGCGATTCACGGTGACACCTTTGTAGGTAGTGAAGGCGCCTCCCACGTACAGATCGCCGTTCGCCAACGGCACGATGAAATAGACCGTGCTGTCAAAACCTGTTCCGATCACGAAGGTCGGATCGATCGATCCATCTGGTTTGAGACGCACGAGGCCGTTTACAGTGAACCCGTTGTACACAGTGAAGGCGCCGCCGACATACAGATTCCCGCTTCCGTCCTCAGCCAAAGCGATGAATTGCACCGAGTTGTCGAATCCCGTTCCGATCGCAAAGCTCTGATCGAACACTCCATTGGCATTGATACGCACGATGCGGTTCTTCTGTATGCCGTTGTAGGAGGTGAAGTCGCCGCCCACGTAAAGGTTTACGCCCTGATTGCCGGCCGGTATGATACTGCGCACGCTGCCATTGAATCCCAATGCCATCGGAAAGGCCGGATCGATCGTTCCGTTGGTATTGAGACGCACCATTCGAATGGCCTGTGCTCCGTTGTATGTCGTGAAATCGCCACCGAGGTACACGTCCCCACTTCCATCCGTCGCCGTAGCGATGCTCAACACCGTATTGTTGAAGGAAGGAAGCGGACTGGGCGCTCCGTTGTTATTGTCACCACTGTTACAGGCCGTGGCAATCAGGGCCAATGCCACGACGAGGCTTGCCCCAAAGGATAGCGACATGTTGTTCACAAGACCTCCCCGTTGGCCACAGGAGCGGATTTGAGCGGATCACCTGATAGTGCCTGGCAGTCTATGGAAGCTATCTTGCACTCGTCTATCCCTCAAACAGGGGGCAAAAAACGACCTTGAGTGACATAGGCGATTCCGCTTCCCCCGATGGGAGAGTTACGTCTGAGGAGCGTTTCTGGTGGGTGAAGGGAGACCCCAGGGTTCCCGGGACAGGCCTTATGATTGGGCCTTGCTCATGACCTGGGACCGTTTATCTTCGAGTTCCGCCCAGCGGGCGTACAGGCGTTCGACCTCGGCCTGTGCCGCATGGAGTCCGGCATAACGTTCCTGAAGCATGTCTGCAGACGAGGCAATAGCTCGATCGGTGGCCGCGGCCTGGCAAGCCGCCACGACCTCTTCCGCTTCTAGAATTTTTTGTTCGATCGTGTCCCACTCCTGTTGTTCCCGGTAGGACAATCCCTTTCGTTTTGCGGTCCCGCAGCTGGCGCTGTTGCCAACCGGCGTTCGTTTCCCTCCGACGGACTTGCGCGCCTGTTTCGCTTCCCATTGGGCATAGTCCGCGAACCATTCGGCACGGCCTTCGCCCTCGAGTGCGAGAAGCCGCGTGGAGACACGGTCCAGCAACCACCGGTCATGCGTCACGAGGACGAGCGCTCCGGTAAATTCCAACAGGCTCTCTTCGAGCACGTCGAGCGTCGGAATATCCAAATCGTTCGTCGGCTCGTCCAGAATCAGGAGATCGGCCGGCTGGAGCATGAGGCGGGCGATGAACAGTCGGGCCTGTTCGCCACCGGACAGACGGGAGACCGGCAGATCCAGTTGTTCCGGTTTGAAGAGGAACCGCTTCGCCCATGAGATCACATGGATGGACCGGTCTTGATAGACGACGGCGTCGCCGGCCGGTGTGAGGGAGCGTCGCAGCGTCGCTTGCTGATCCAGCGATTCGCGGTGTTGCTCGAAGGTGACGATGCGCAGCCGGTCGGCGCGTGTAATGGAGCCGGTATCCGGTGGCAGCGTGCCGGCCAGCAACTTCAGCAGCGTGGTCTTACCGCTGCCGTTGGGGCCTAGAAGCCCGATTCGTTCGCCGGGGCCAAGTCGCAACTCGAGATCCGTGACGATCGGCTTCCCGTCAAGCGATTTGCCAAGCCTGGTCGCCACCAGAAGCTGTTTGGACTTTCGCCCCGATGCCGTGAAGTCGATCTCTGCGGTACTTTGGGCCCGTCGCGATTCAATGGTCTGCAACTCGTCGATCAGACGTCCGGCTTCGTCTACCCGCGCTTTGGCTTTGGTCGTTCTGGCTTTGGGCCCGCGCCGGAGCCATTCCACTTCGCGCCGCACACGGTTTGCCAGGGAGGCTTGATAGTCGGCCTGCGCCTGCAGTACCGCATCGCGCTGTTCCAAAAAATCACTGTACCGGCCAGTGGCTTGGAATACGCCGTTTGGATAACAGCGGTTCAATTCCCAGATGCGGGAGGCCACCGATTCCAGAAACCGCCGGTCATGACTGACGACCAGAAACGCATGAGGTTCGGCCTGTAACACTCTTTCCAACCAGAGAATGCCCTCGACGTCCAGATGGTTGGTCGGTTCATCCATCAGCAACACGTCCGGCTCCAGCATCAACGACTGCGCGATTGCCAGACGTTTCTTCCAGCCTCCGGAAAGTGTCGCGACCGATTGGTCGACACGGACAAAGCCTCCGAGGCTGAGGGCCTTGGCCATTCGGCTGCCGTGTTCGTGGGGGTCCAGGCCTTCATCTAGGAGGACGCTGGAAAGCGCTTCCTCGACTGTGTGGGCGGCGGAAAACGACGGTTCTTGCGGGACATAGCCGATGCGGACTTGGCGCCGTACCGAACGGCTGCCGCGATCCGGGTCGTCGAGGCCGGCCAATATCTTGAGCAACGTCGATTTGCCGGACCCATTGGGACCGATCAGCCCGACGTGATCGCCTTCACAGAGCCCGAGCGACAGGTCGGCGAAGAGTGGTTTCACCCCGTAGCTTTTACTGATGGACTCACAACTGAGCAGCATGGTCGGTGGCATGGGCTTACAGGCTCTCCGATCGGATGATGAACATACAGGCAGGGTGACCGAGCCGGGCGGCGATACCAGGGCCTTTGTTCTACGTGTCCGTTGACGAGAAGTCAATCGCGGCCCAGCCCCCCTCCCGGCAAGACATGACACTCGCGATCTCGACCCACTTCAGTCAGGGCCATCCTTCCCGTTGACTCAGCTACCTCCAAAGAATAGCCTTTGGGAATGCCCGGACAGCGCGATGAACAGGAAATTCGTGAGTTGGTCTCCGCCTGGATGGATGCAACGAAGGCGGGCGAGATCGAGAAGGTCTTATCCCTGATGTCCGATGACGTGGTGTTTCTCATGCCTGGCCAGCCGCCCATGGGCAAGGCAGGCTTTGCGGCGGCGGCGCGCGCTCACGCGGGGAAGGATGCGCCGAACGTCAACGGGACCAGCGAGATTCAAGAAATCACCGTTCTCGGCGAGTGGGCCTTCATGTGGACCAAGCTCACGGTCGTCGTGACGCCAACGGGCGGCGGTCCCTCCATGACGCGGTCAGGCCATACCCTATCGGTGCTCAAGAAACGCCAGGGCAAATGGGTGCTGGCTCGCGATGCGAATATGCTGACTCCAGTCACTTCCTAGCCTTTCGTATCTCGCGTGGCCGATGCCAAGGGAGCACGAGTGACAACCGGTGGTACATGCTGGAGCGAGGCAGCAAATACAGCCCAACGTCGAGGATGCACTGCCGGTACTGTTCCTCAGAAGAATGCCATCGTGCGACTCGTCACGGTTGGCAGGATTTTCTCTTCCGGCTGGTGGGCATGTTCCCCTGGCGCTGCAATCGGTGTGGCGCTCGATTCTTCCGGCGCCAACGCTCGGGCCGCTGACCCCCTGGCTCGCCATAGCCTAACTCTGCAGGCAAACAGTGTATAGGGAGTTCAACGCTCAAGGACGGAAGTCTCTGCGCGACTGACCGGGAGGTCGGTCAGTCGGTCAAGGCACGAAGGAGGTCGGCGACGGACAACACCCCGATGATCGTGCCGTCGGCGGTCACGGGCAGGTGACGGATGCCCTGCTTTTTCATCAGCCCCATGGCTTCGGACAGCAATTCGTCTTCTTCGATCGTCACGAGCGATTTGCTCATACAGGCCGTGACGGTCGTCGTGTTCGGGTCCAAACCCTTGGCGACGGCTTTTCGACTGAGATCGGAATCCGTGACGATGCCGATATAGCGTGATCCATCGTCCACGATCAGCGAACCCACCTTGTATTTCTGAAACAGCAGCCCGGCTTCCTTAATGGTGGCCGCCCGGTGGATGCTGCGCACGTCATGGGACATGTAGTCTTCCACTTTCGACGTTGAAAATTCTTTGCCATTCCCATGTCTTGCCGCCTGCACCACACGACGCATTTCGAGATCGGCCAGGCAACTTTCCAATACTTGCCGGCGTTGTTGGAGACTTTCACGCTCCACGTCGTGCGTTCCGTTTTCCTGCGCCTCCTCCGGCAACAGGGCCGACTCGCCGGTCTTGGCGTAGAAATACGCCTCGGCTTCGTCCGAAGCGGCTCCGAACACCTGGCTGATCAGTTCTTCCGCCGCCTCGTCGAAGTCCTCGATGGTCGTCGTGCTCCGCTTGCGGGAGAGGAATGGCCGCAGCTTGATCAGTTGTTGTCTGAACCGCTCCACGTAGCGGTGAAGAATGTCGGAACGCGTCAATCCCGTGCGAACTCTTTTCGGCATTGCATCCCTCCTCGATGGCGGGACGAGAATAGCGCAACCGCGGGCGTTGCTCAAGGGGAACAGCGTGGAGTCTACCCATCCACTCCTCCCCTCTTCCCCTGCATCTCCTTGTTATAGAACTCCAGCATCTGGGCAATTTCTTCCTTCGTCATGCCTTTTTCGATCCAGCGGTGGCTCTCATGACGAAGCATCTCCTCCGCCACCTGCGGCGACAGCTCCCGCACCAGCGGGAGAAACTTGGTGTAGAACGTCTTGGCCACTTCGTAGAACCCCTGCCAATGGACGTAATCAGGCGCGATCTTGGACAGCCCGTGCCGCGCGCGCCGTCCCTCGTGGTGCCACAACTCATAGAAGATCCATTCGATCTTTTCGTCGTATGGCGTCGGCGTAAGCTTCTTCATGGCCAGCAGCTGGTCCATCGCGACTTTCGCCGGCTTGCCGAATTTGTCGTTGTACAGGTTGATACCCTGGTCCATCGAGGTAAAGAACCGGTCCACGATCTGCTCGCTATGGCACGACGAGCAGACTTGTCGCATGGCTTTGCGCCGGTCTTCATAGTTCTCGAGACGCGTGGAGATCACCGGCCGTAGCGTCCAGCTGATACGGTCTCCCACATCGTGAGTGACCTCCTGCGTGCCGGTCGCGCTCATGTGACAGGTGGCACAGGTGGGATAGAGATAATCCTTGCCTGGATGCCACTTCTCCGTCGGGTCTGCGAGCTTCATCTTCTCCTTGTTGGCCTCGTACATGACGCCATGCTTGCTTTCATAATAGGCTTCAATCTGCGGATGGTCGGGCCCCATGTGGCAGCGGCCGCAGCTTTCCGGCTGCCTGGCTTGCGCGACGGAGAAGCTATGCCGTGCATGACAGGCGGAGCAGGTGCCTTTCGAACCGTCGGGATTCACTCGCCCGATGCCGGAGTTGGGCCAGGTGGCCGGATGGAGCTTGCCCTTCTCCATTACCTTGATCACGCTGCCGTGGCAGCCGGCGCACCCGGTGGTCACGATCTCCGGACCTTCGACGACGTTGCCCAGAAAATTGTCCAATGAACCCGTGAATTGGGCCGCTTTGGCGTGATGGGACTTGGCAAATTCCTTGGCCTCCCGATCGTGGCATCGCATGCAATCTTTGGGGGTGACGAGCGTCGAGATGAGAAATCCCTCGTGGTCGTAGGCGTCCACTTCGCCTTTCTCAGCCCGGTGGCATTCGACGCAGCCGATCCCCTTCGGCGCATGGCGGCTGACTTTCCAATCGTTGATGCCTCCGACGGCGACGTCCTTGGCCATATGGCAGTCGATGCATTTCTTGTTTTCTCCCGAGATAAACGCCCGGAGGCCGCCGCCTCGCCGCTCTTCGACCTGGACATAGCCGACGCCCGTGAGTGCGAGAAAGAGGATCAGGCAGAGCCCGCCGATCATATAGCGGGCGAAGTTTTTCTTGCCGTTGCTTGAACGGGCATGTTCGTCCTCACGTTCATCAGGCTGTCTATTGCCCTCGTCCATATAACCTCCTTGTCAGCCGTCAAAAGCGGACGGCTGAGCGCCCATCTTCACATCAGCGTATCGAGATACATCAACCCGGCCATCGCGCAGACCACGGCGGCTGCCACAAGCGCATTGACGATCTCCATCGGCCATCCGCGTTCGTCCAGCACCCGGTCAAGAAAGGGATACACGACAAAGAACCCGGCAAAGCCGAGAAGGCTCCAAAGCGCCAGAGGGCCTGGCAGCAAGGTAATCCACATGAACGGCGCAGAAAAATACCAGGGAGGCGACACGTCTGATGCCACCTCCTGGACATTCGCCGGCGGTCCCAGCAGCGGCGGAAAGATCATGACGATATTGACGATTAACAGCAGCAGTCCCGCCGCAATGGCACCCATCTTCAAGGTGTGCTCGGGGTAGAAGGAATGGAACCCGCGGCTGCCTTTCACCTCCGCAAACCCCAACAACCGTACGATCACCACGTGGCCGAGGACCAGCCCGCCCAATAACACGGGCAGCAGCTTGGTATGGAGATCATAGAGCCTTAACAAGGTGACACCCGAGACTTCCTCACCACCCCGCAGCAGATGGAGCAACGGAGTGCCGATTACCGGAAGCGTCCCGATCATGTTGGTCACCACCGTCATGCCCCAATAAGAGACGTTGTCGAAGATCAGCGAATAGCCGGTGAACCCCATTGCCAGCGTGACGAACAGCACGATCGAGCCGCTCACCCACTTCAGCTCGCCGGGGGTTCGATAGGCACGCGTGATGAACACTCGGATGACGTGGAAGAACAAGAACAGGATCATGAGATCCACCGAGGTCTTGTGCAGGCCCCGCACGAACCACCCGAGGTAGATCTCGTTGGTGATCTGATCGACGCTCTCATAGGCGCGTTCCGGTGACGGCACGTAATAGAACGTCAGCAGCAGGCCCGTCCCGACCAAGAGGCCGAATAGGGTCAGGGGCAACGCCCCTAGCGTGTAGGGCCACCAGTCCAGATGCTGCGGCAGGTCCTTCTGGATGTAATCCACCCAGGATTTTTCGTCCTGTTCCTTTTTCACATTCTCGGAGACAGTCGATGCCACGCGTTCACCTTTGGCATACGTGATGAGTGAGATGCCTCGCTACGTCGCCTGAATATTCACGTACAACTGCTCGCCGCGTTTGACGATCTGCAAGCGGTCCAGCGGCCGGGGAGGAGGTCCGGCAATGTTCAGACCGGTGCGGTCGAACGTGCCCTGATGGCAGGGGCAGATGAATTGCGACCGCTCTTTGTTCCACGATACGAGGCATCCCAGGTCCGTGCAGCGCCGAGAAAATGCCGCGACACCTTCTTCTGTCCTCAAGACCAGAATCTTGCGGCCGCCAAGATCCATGGGCACGGCTTCTCCAAGGGGAATGCGGGACTCCGCGCCGATCAACACGGTCTCGGATTCCCTGCGGGCCTCTGTCGGCAAAAGAAACTGCAGGAAGCGGAAGCTGAGCGTGCCGATGCCGAACAGCATCCCAAATCCCATCACGGCCTGGCTCAGAAAGCGGCGCCGCCCGATATCGTCGTGTACAACAGCCATGGCGTTACCCCGTGTAGCCTTTCTCACCGTGTTGATGAAGATCCAATCCCATCCGTTCCGCCTCTTCGTCGACGCGCGGCGCGACGACCATCGTGAGGACCTTCACCAGCAGCCAGGTCATCACGCCGGCCATGGCCCATGCGGAAAGGGCGGCCACCATCTGAGCGAAGAACTGATACGGATACCCGTAGAACAGCCCGTCGCTTCCCCCTGCATTGACGTCAGTCGACGCAAACAACCCGGTCGCGATCATCCCCCAGGTGCCTCCAACCCCGTGCATCCCGAAGACATCCAGGGAGTCGTCGTACCCCAGAATGAGCTTGACGTAATTGACGACCATGTAGCAGAGACCTCCCGCTCCTACGCCGATCACGAGCGAAGACATCGGACTCACGTAGCCTGCCGCCGGCGCGATGGCCACCAGGCCTGCGACGGCGCCGCTCATGGCTCCCAAGGCCGTCGGCTTATCCCGCTGGAGCCACTCGACTGCCATCCAGGCAAGCGCCGCGGCGACCGCCGACAACTGAATGGCCACAAAGGCGCTCGTCACCACGGCCATCGACATCGATGCAGCGGCTCCGGTGAATCCGAACCAGCCCACCCACATGAACGCGGCCCCGCAGAAGGAGAACGGCAAATGGTTCGGCATCATGTCGATGCGTCCATATCCATGCCGCGGCCCGATGGTGATCGCCATCACCAGCGCGCTGACACCGGCGCTAATGTGGATCACTGCGCCCCCCGCAAAGTCCAGGCTGCCGAGATTCGCCAGCCACCCGTTCCCTCCCCACAATGACTGCGCTAATGGCACATACACGGTTGCCACCCAACAAAGTCCGAAGACGAGAAAGAACGAAAAGTGGATACGCTCAACGATGCCTCCGGCCACCAAAGCCAGGGCCACCGACGCCATCATGCCTCGATACAACGAACGCAGCGCCTCCTCATGACCCGTGGCTTGTTCGGCCCCGTTCCAGGCTGCCCAGCCGCTGCCGACGAGCGTCCATGCGAGCGACACGACCGCCAGCGCGACAAACGGCAGCGCGATCGTGTTCATGATGTTTTTCCTTCTCACCATGCCGCCGTAGAACAGCGCGACGCCTGGCACGGCCAACGCCAGCAGCGTCGTGGACACCAACAGCCATAGCGTCTGATCGGCTGGCACCATCACGCTCGCTCTTCCGTCAATGAGACTTGGTACTCCCGCGGTCCGACCAGCTCCAGCGAGATGTCCCTGGAGCGGCTCAAGTGATCGACGGCCAGCAGTACCTGCGCCCACGTGAATTCCGGCAGTTCGCACAACGTGTCGAGCGTCTGCGGTCCTTGTTGACGTAGAATTTCCAATAGCCGCCTTTCACATGCCATTCCTTCACATGATCGTTCTTCAGACATGATCATGCTACGCCTCCTTTCATCTGAGACTGTTTACAAATACACCCCTCGCAAAGACTTATGCCCAAGATTCCGCATGAGGCTCAAAAAGGACTTCCAGCAAGGCCGCAGGGAGGTTGGAGTCCGAGGCGTACTAGAGCTTCGTACGTCGAGGGCTCCGACCGACTGAGAACGAAGCTTGGGGAAAAGGCGCGTCTCGGCGCACCAGGGCCGGGCGGGTGAGATGATCGCCTTTTTCAGCCTCATGAATAGGCCCGCTCATTATGCTGACTGAGATCCAGACCCATGCGCTCCTCCTCCGCCGTCACGCGCAATCCGACAGCCCGATCCACCACTTTGAGGATCACCCAGGTGCCGGCGGCGGAGAACACTCCGACGACCACCACCGTCAGCGCCTGCACCGCAAAAAACGCGCCGTTTCCCTGCAAGAGACCATCGGCACCTGCGGCATTGACCGCTTTCGAGGCGAAGAGACCCGTCATGAGAATGCCGCCGACTCCCGCGACGCCGTGGATCCCGACCACATCCAGCGAATCGTCATAACCGAGCCCCCCTTTTTTCATGATGGCAACATACGACAACCCTCCAGCAGCCATTCCCATGAAAAGCGCCGAGAAGGGGGTCACGAATCCGGCGCCGGGCGTGACCATGGCCAGTCCCGCCACGGCGCCGCTCGCGATTCCAAGCACCGTCGGCGTTCCGCGGTGCCACCATTCCACGGTCATCCAGGTCAAGGCGGCCGTGACCGCCGCGGTGTGGGTGGCGACGAACGCCACGACCGCCGTTTCATTGGCGCCGAGCGCGCTGCCCGCATTGAAGCCGAACCATCCGACCCAGAGGAGGCCTGTTCCCAACAGCACCATCGGCAGATTGTGCGGAGCCATATAGTCCGTGCCATAGCCCTGACGCGCCCCCAGCATCAGGGCGCAGACCAAGGCACTGATGCCCGAACTGATGTGCACGACTGCGCCGCCCGCAAAATCCAACGCGCCAAGTCCAGCCAGCCATCCACCGCCCCACATCCAATGCGCAATGGGACAGTAGACGAACAACGACCAGAGCAGTGCAAACAGGATCAGCGCACCAAACTTCATCCGCTCTGCGAACGCGCCGGTAATGAGGGCGGGGGTGATCGCGGCGAACATCAACTGGAACACCATGAAGGCTTGATGGGGGATCGTCGGACCATAGACCGCATGGGGCGATAAGCCGACGCCGCTCAAGCCGGCCCAGGCCAGGCTGCCGATCACGCCTTTGACGTCCGGTCCAAACGCCAGGCTATAGCCGAGCAACACCCAGAAGAGGCTGATGAGGCAGAGAATCACGAAGCTGTGCATGATCGTGCCGAGCACGTTTTTGCTGCGCACCAGGCCGCCATAGAATAAAGCCAATCCCGGCACGGTCATCGCCAGCACGAGGGCGGCAGAAACCAGCACCCAGGCCGTGTCAGCCGCGCTTACGGCAGCCGCGGCAATCGTTTCCGCGAAAGCGGTCTCCGGCGCCATCGCGCCTGCACAAAGGACAAGGGCGGTCATCCATGCGTCGTTCCCAAACTGTCTCTCCATAAGCTGCCCAGCCTCCTGCTCCGGTGATCGCCGCAAACACAAAGGCGTCCGCCATTCGCTCTGAATGACGGACGCCTTTGTCCGTTCACATCTGACCGGACCGGCTGAAGACGACACTGTCTCAGCCGCCCCGAAACTGATGAAGTCGTATTGACGGGGCTTTAGCCCCTCTCAATAAGACTCAGAAGGTCTTGTACTCCAGCCACTTCCCGTTCAAGGTGATCTTACAGCGCGCCTCCCCTTGGCTTCCCGTCACTTTCTCCATGTCCAGCGTGAAATCGATCGCGCTCATGATGCCGTCCCCGAACATTTCATTGGCCTGATCGCGCAACGAATCACCATACACCCCGATGATTTCCAACAACCGATATTTGAACGGATCCGCGGCATTTGGAAAATCGGTACGAACCGGAAACTTGCTCAGAGCGGCCGTCGTTTCGCCGTCCAGTTCCAGCAACGCGCCGACCTTTTTGGCTTCATCGGCCGTAAAGCGATGGTTCCCATTCAGCGCGGCGGCCACGAAGGTCGGATTCTTGCCCACGGCTTTAGCGACCTCGGCGATGGTGACATTCTTTTTCTGACGCCTTTCTTTCACGATGGTCCGCACCTTCTCTTTATCCATAGGTCCCCCTCATTGATGGAAACGGTGATTGACAATTTTGCCTCTGACATCCGATGTCCGCACGGCGGTGCCAGCCCTGCGTCGAGAGTTCGCTCGCCTCGACGCTTAATGCGTCACGACCGATTCCTCCTCAAAATTGACGATGACCGGCGTCCCATTCGTGGATGGACCAGATGTCGCTGTCTCATGTTTGGCGTGCCGAACGAGGAAGTGGATGATATGGTTCCTGATCTTATAGTAATGCGGATGCTCGATGATCGTTTCCCGTGACCGCGGCCGCGCAATCGACACGTGCACCATCTCGGCGATTCGCGCTTCCGGGCCGTTGGTCATGAGGAGAATACGGTCGGACAACAGAATGGCCTCATCGACGTCGTGCGTGACCATGAACACCGTATTTCTCGAGGTGTTCCACATTTGAATCAATTCCTCTTGAATGACGCCTCGGGTCAAGGCGTCGATTTGCGCGAACGGCTCGTCCAACAGAAGGACCTTGGGCTCGATGGAGAACGCCCGGGCGAGGCCGACGCGTTGTTTCATGCCCCCCGACAAGGCCGTAGGCCGCTTGTCCTCCGCTCCCTTGAGCCCGACAAGTGCGATGTATTTGTTGACATGGGTCGTGACTTGTTCATGGCTCCAGTCGGGATAGGCAGAACGCACGGCCAGCGCAATGTTTTGAAAGACCGTCATCCAGGGCATCAACGCGAAGTTCTGGAAGACCACCATCCGGTCCAACCCCGGACCGCTGGCTTCACGGCCGTTGAGGATGATGCCGCCCTCACTGGGTGTTTCCAGCCCGGCAATGATGTTGAGCAACGTGCTCTTTCCACAGCCAGAATGACCGATGCAGGTCACGAACTCCCCTTTTTCGACCTTGATGGTGGCATCCCTGAAGATGCACACCTGGCCGGGACCCGACGGGTTCGGGAAATACTTCGTGACATGATCGATTTGGAGAAAGGACATAGGTTACTCCTGATAGGTGACAAGGCCCGCCAGCTTGTTGAACCCCGCATCGAGAATCACGCCGACGACCCCGACGACAAGGATCGCGAAAATGACGCCGGCGATGTCGAGGTTGTTCCATTCGATCCAGCTCAAATAGCCCACCCCGAGTTCACCGAGCAGCATTTCCGCAGGCACCACCGCGACGAGCGCGCTTCCGAAGGAGATCCGCAGTCCATTGACGATCGTGGGCGCCGCTCCCGGGAGAATGACCTTGAAGAGCCGCTGAAACCATGAGAGCTGCACGATCGCGGCGACATGCAAATACTCCTTCCTCAAGGAACTGACCCCGAAGGCCGTCGTGGCGAGAGTCGGCCACACGGCCGCCATGAACACGACAAGGACCGCCGTCCACTTTGGATCTTTCACGGTATAGAGCAACAGGGGCATCCATGCCAGCGGCGAAATCGGCTTCATGATCTGGATGAACGGATTCGCGGCACGGAAGAGCACTTTATTCAGGCCGAGAATGACGCCCAGCATGATCGCGATGACGGAGGCCGCAAGGAATCCGCCGGCAAATCGAGAGACGGTATAGAGCACCAGATAGGCGATGCCATGATCGTTGGTACCCTTTTTGACAAACGCCTCTGACAGTTCTTCGCGGGCCTTCTCGAGCACCGCCAGTGGACCCGGAATGCCTTTGACTTTCTCCTTTTCCGGATTCCAGGCGTAGCTTCCGTCCGCTGCCCGCACGATGTCGCCGTTGAACTCCATCATCTGTAGCTGCTCTTCGCTCAACCCCCGTTGATCGAAGCTCGAGCGCAGCGTAAAGAAATGCCAGCTCAACAGGAACACGACGAGCACAAACCCCGCGATGTACCATGGGTTACCTTGCGACCGAGCGGCCATGGCTCCTCCTCGCCCCGCCTGAGTCCCCCGAGTCCTTCGCCATCCGGTCGCCCATTGCCGGGCGGATGAAGTCCAGTCCTTCAGGAGCCGCCGGAAATGAAGCCACATCGAATCTTCGGCGGGCACTGTCGGGGCGACCTCAGGCACCATCGTTCGATTCATCGATTCCATCGCTTCTCCTCAGGCCATGCTGTGAATTTTGAAGCTCTTGGCGTACGCGTCGGCATTGTTCGAATCGAACTCCTTGCCCATGATGACGTGCTTGGCCGTCGTCGATTGATGGGTGGCATAGCCCAGTTCCTTCGCAATGCGGTCGCAATCCGCCGCGCGGTACACCTGCTCCGCCACCGATTTGTAATTCACGTCGCCCTTAAGATGGCCCCAACGCTTCATTTGCGTGAGTATCCAGATGGCCATCGAATGCCAGGGATACGGATCGAAATCGATGCGGTTAGGCTCCTTCCGGATGTTGCCCAGCCCGTCGGCGTAGGTGCCGGTGAGAACTTGTTCCAGCACGGTCACGGGTTGATTTAAATAGTTGGTCGGGGCAATCGCCGCGGCAATTTCTTTTCGGTGCGCGGGATCCGACGCGTAATGCGTCGCATCCACGATCGCACGCCACATGGCGAGAAACGTATTCGGATAGGTCGTGGCGAATTCCTTCGTGACTGTAAAGGCGCAGCAGGGATGCCGGTCCCAGATGTCTTTCGACAGTTTGAAGATGAACCCGGCATTCTCATACACGGCGCGCTGATTGAATGGGTCGGGGCCCAGATAGCCGTCCACATTGCCGGCTTTGAGATTTGCGACCATCTCCGCCGGGGGAACCACCCGGATCTGAACATCCTTATCCGGATGCACTCCCCCGTCCGCGAGAAAATACCGCAGTAGATAGTTATGCATCGAAAAATCAAACGGAACACAGAAGCGAAACCCCTTCATATCGGCCGCAGTCTTTACGTCCTTGTGTTTGATGTGCAGGGTGATGGCCTGCCCGTTGATGTTCTCGACGGCCGGCATATAGATCGGCGTCGGCATCGAGCCGGCGCCCAATGTAATCGCCAGTGGCATGGGTGTGAGCATATGGGCGGCATCGACTTCCTTGTTCACGGCCCAGTCGCGGATCATGGCCCACCCCGCCGCGCGCTTCACGGAGGCGTTCAACCCGTGTTTCTTATAAAACCCTAACGGCTCCGCCATGATGATCGGAGTTCCACAGGTAATGGGGATGAATGCGATACTGACATCTGTCTTTTCCGGCTTGCCCACTGGATCTGCGGCGAATGCCCTCAGCCGCGCCAACGGAAATGTCTCGGCGACCAGAGCACTGAGCGTCGCCGCGCCCAGGCCGACGAGCAATTGGCGCCGCGTCGGTCCTGCCGCCTGCAGGACGGCAGCCGTCACGGCCTGATCCAGCGTCCGCTCCAAGTGCTGCTCGGAAGAAGTTGGCCCTTCCGACGTTTGATCGCTCATGATGCGCTCCTTTCCTTGAGCCACATCCCCCGGTGCGAAACACAAAGGCGTCCTTCTCCCGATCGAGAGAAGGACGCCTTTGTCCGTGTGCTTGCGGATCTGCAGCGACCCGCGCCGTCTATGTTGAAAAACTAGAAAGGCGTCCGCCATTCCTTACAGAATGACGGACGCCTTTGTCCGTTGTCTCGAGAACGCTCAACCAGGCGCCATTGTCTGGCTTAGCTTGAAAGATCTTGTAGCACGCTTCTTCCCCGCTCGTCAACAAGTCCCGGTGACTAGATGTCGTAGTACAGGAAGAACTCGTAGGGATGCGGTCTGAGCCGCATGGGATCGACTTCCTTGCTCCGCTTGTAGCCGATCCACGACTCAATCAAATCCTCTGTAAATACGCCGCCTTTCAGGAGGAATTTGTGATCCTTCTCCAGATTGCCGAGCGCGTCATCGAGGCTGCCCGGCATGGTCCGGATTTTCGCCGCCTCCTTAGCCTCCAGATCGTACAGGTCCTTCTCGGCCGGTTCGCCCGGATTAATTTTGTTCTCGATGCCGTCCAGGCCGGCCATGAGCATGGCGGAGAAGGCCAGGTATGGATTGGCGCCCGGATCGGGGAAACGGACCTCGATCCGCTTCGCCTTCGGACTCGGGGAATACATCGGAATCCGGATCCCGGCCGACCGGTTCCGGCTGGAGTACGCCAGCAGGACGGGTGCTTCGAATCCCGGCGTGAGGCGCTTGTAGGAATTCGTGGTCGGGTTGGTGATGGCCGCCAATGCCGGCGCATGCTTGAGGATGCCGCCGATGTAGTGCAGGCACATCTGCGAAACCCCGGCGTATTCCTTCCCGGCAAAGAGCGGTTTCCCCTCCTTCCAGATGCTCTGGTGCGTGTGCATGCCGCTGCCGTTGTCGCCGAAGATCGGCTTCGGCATGAAGGTGACTGTCTTGCCGTGCCGGCGAGCGACGTTCTTGACGATGTACTTGTACATCATCATCTTGTCGGCCGTGCGCACGAGGGAGTCGAACCGGATGTCGATCTCCGCTTGGCCGGCAGTGGCCACTTCATGGTGATGTTTCTCCACGGCGATGCCCACCTTCTCCATCTCCAGGATCATCTCGCTCCGGATGTCCTGTTGCGTATCGGTCGGCGGGACCGGGAAGTAGCCTTCCTTGTGGCGGATCTTTCCGCCCAGGTTGACGCCGTCCTGGCCCATGTTCCACACGCCTTCGTCTGAATCGATGTGATAATAGCCGCTATGGCTCGTCTGGTCGTACCGCGCCTGATCAAAAATGAAGAATTCGGCTTCGGGCCCCCAGTACGAGGTGTCCCCGATCTTGGTGCTCTGGAGATATTTTTCCGCCTTTTGCGCGATGTAACGCGGATCGCGCTCATAGGTCTCGCGCGAGATCGGATCGACCACATTGCCGATCAGGCTGAGCGTCGGCACCAACGTGAAGGGGTCCAGGCAGGCTGTCGCCGGGTCCGGTACCACGAGCATGTCGCTGTTATTGATCGCTTTCCATCCGCGGATGGACGAACCGTCCAACCCGGAACCATCCTTGAACAGGTCTTCCGTCAATTCGCTAGCCGGAATCGTGAAATGCTGCCACGTCCCGATCAGATCGACGAACTTCAGGTCCACGACCTGCACCCTGTTCTTTTTTGCAAACTCTAACGCCTCACGAACGTTCATTCCCTCCTCCTTTCAAACATCCTGGAAGCCCACCGGCCTCACGCCGCTTTGACTGCGAGGAACTTTTCAATCGCCTGTTCGATTCCCGTGCGCACCCGTTCCAACTGCACATGGTCGCGCACCTTTCGTCCTGCTTGATCCGTCACATAGAACACGTCAGCCACTTGATCCAAGCGCGTGGAGATCCGGGCGGCGTGAATCGACAACCCAAGCTGAAAAATCGCGTTGGTAATGACATGGAGCAACCCTTGGCGATCGTCGGCGAAAACATCGATGATGGTACAGCTATCCGACGTTTCATTGTCGACGCGCACCTCAGTTGCCTCCGGCGCCTTCGGCAACAGTTTCGTGAGCTTCAACCGGGCGCCGCGCCTGAGCACGTCGTCGACGTGCTCCCATCCTTTGAGGACGGCCGCGATGCGATCGCCGACGGTTTGACGTCGCTCGACCGGCGGCTCTCCTTGATAATCAGGGTCGGTCACCTGAAAGGTGTCGACGATAATGCCGTCCGTCCGGGTGAGAATTTGGGCATCGAGGATCTGTAAGCCGCTGCCCGCCATCACCCCGGCGATTTTCGAGAAAATGCCCGGCGTCAGATCGTCATGCGTGATCACCGAATACTCGCAGACGCCCAATTCTCGATTGAAATCCGTTTCGACGACGACGGCCCCGCGGTGAAGCCTCCGCACGGCCGTCAAATGGGCTGCAATGCGGGCCCCGCCTGTGCCGTAGACATACCGCTCGGGAAATTGTTTCAATTGAGCATCGATCCACGCATGGTCGCATTCGCCATGGCCGGCCTGGCTCATGTGCCCAGAGACGTCTTCCACCACCTTCGACCATCGTGCAGGCGCGCCCTGCTCGTCACGGTCGCCCGACACTTCCGACATGGTTCTCGTGTAGAGCTCGATCAACAATGCCTCTTTCCATTTCGTCAGGACGCCGGGCCCCACGGCCGCAATGTCGGCTGCCGTGAGCGCGAGCAGCTTCTTGAGGACTTCCGGCGTTCCTACTTCGCGGGCGAAGGGGAGGACCACTTTTTCGTCGTTCGGATCACGACGGAAGGCGGTGTGCGCCATGAGAAGATGCCGGTGCACGAGAAAGCTGAGCGTCCTGATTTCCTGCTCGTCGAATCCCAGCCGGACGGCGACCTCCTCCGACAACCGTTTTCCGACGTCGCTGTGATCTTCCTCCTGCCCTTTGCCCAGGTCATGCATCAGCACCGCCAGGTGAAGGATGTCCTTACGTTTGATGCCACGGTAGACCTCACCGAGCACGCCGGACTCCTGTCCGAGCGCTTCGGCGCGGCCGACGGCCAGCAGACTGTGCTCATCCACGGTGTACTTATGGTACTGATTGAACTGCATCAATCCGCGCACGGTCCCCATCGCCGGCACGAGCTTCTCCAATAGATGCGCGCGATGCATGGCCTCCAGGGTGGCAGTCGTGCCTGGCCCGGCGAGGATTCTCAGAAATCCGTTGCTGACTTCCGGCGTGTGGTAGGCGTCGGCCGGGACTTGATCGACGTGCCTGTGAATGTCCTCGATCAAGGGAGGCACGATCGTCAGCTTCTTTGCTCTCGCCAGGTCGAACAGCCGTAACAAGAGCGCCGGGCTGTCGAGCACCTTGTTGCGATATTCATCCGCAACGGAAAGCAAACTGCCCCGCACCACGAAGTACTCGTCGACTCGAGGAGCCGGCAAAAAGCGGGACAGGCGTTGCCAGAACGGAACGCTGCGGCACCGTTCCACGAACCGCATGCAGCGCTCGTGCAATCCCATCGTGTGCTGGTAATACTGCTGCATGAACTGCTCGACCGCGAGCAAATGCGGTTGATCGTGATAGCCGAAGTGCTGCGCGAGCCAGACCTGCTCGTCGAACGTGAGAATCTCTTGAGGGGCTCCCGCGTGGACATGGAGGAGCGCACGCACGCGCCATAGGAATTCCCGTGCCTCTGTCAGCGCCAGCGAATCCGCGCGCGACAGAATACCTCGGTCGGAAAGCTCCCGGATAGTCGGCGCTTGAAAACGAGCCATGCCCGCCCATTGCAGCAGATGGAGATCCCGCAGACCGCCCTTGCTTTTCTTGACGTTCGGCTCGAGCAAATACACCGTCTCCCCGAATTTCTGATATTCCCGGCGCCGTTCTTCGAGTTTCTGGTCGAGGTACAGATCGCTATTCTTGGACACGATCTTCCGCCAATACTTGCGATGAAACTCCTGAAAGAGGTCCGAGCTTCCAGCCAGGAACCGCGCTTCCATCATGGACGTCTTCACGGTGGCGTCGGTGTCCGCCAGCTCGATGCTGTCGGCGATGGTCCGGACGCTGTGCCCGACCTGAAATCCGCAATCCCACAGTGGGTGCAGCACCGCACGGATGAGCGATTCCACCGCTTTGCCCGACCCGGCCTGATACAAAAACATGAGGTCGATATCCGATTGTGGCGCCAGCTCGCGCCGCCCATAGCCGCCCAAGGCCATCAAGCAGCACTGCTGCGTGCCGACGGTCGCCGTTTCATCACCGCCCTGTCGCATCGCGTCTCGATACCGCCCAATGATCAACCCGTCGACGAATTCCGTCATCGCAGCGAGCGTCTCGGCGCCCGAGGCGCCGGCCATCACGCGGCGTGCCACGAGTGCGCGATGCTCATCGAGCACCTGAACGATACTGGTCGTGTGTGGAAGAGAGGCGGAGGAAGATTCCAGTTCCATGGTTGGTATTACAAGGCGGTCTCTCCGGTTTCTCCGGTGCGGATGCGGACCGCCGCGTTCAAATCACGCACAAAAATCTTGCCGTCGCCGATACTGCCCGTTTTGGCGGCCCGCGAAATCGTTTCGAGCACGCGCGGCACCTGTCCGTCCTGCACGGCCACTTCAATTTTGACCTTCGGGACGAACTCGATCGTATACTCCTGCCCGCGGTACGTTTCCTTGTGACCTTTCTGACGCCCGAATCCCTTGACCTCGGTCACCGTCATGCCTTGCACGCCGATTTCCAACAGCGCGTCCTTCACTTCATCGAGTTTGAACGGCTTGATGATCGCTTCGACCAGCTTCATTGGTCCCCCCTAGAGGAGTTGGCGTGGAGCGCGCGGAACAGACGACGGAGGTGCATGTTCAGCATCACGAATAGGCGCGCTCGTTGTGTTGGGTGAGGTCCAGACCAGTGGCCTCTTCTTCTTGACTGACGCGTAAGCCCATGGCCCCGTCGATGAGTTTCAAAATGGCGTAGCTGCCGAGAAAGGAAAAGGCGGCGGTGGCCACCACGGCAGCGAGTTGCATCGCCAGATGTCCGTGCGCTGCGAACAATCCAACCCCCAGCATGCCGAGCATGCCGCCCACTCCATGCGTCCCCATCACGTCAAGCGTGTCATCATAGCCGATCTTCCCCTTCCAAACAATTGCCATATAGGAGCAAATTCCTGCGGCCATTCCCAACACAACAGCGGCTGACGGGCTGATAAAGCCGGCTGCGGCCGTTGAGGTGGCCAAGCCGGCCACCGCGCCACTCGCAATGCCGAGGACCGTCGGTTTTCCACGGTGCTTCCACTCTGCCACCATCCAAGCCAGCGCAGCAGAGACCGCCGTGAGGTGGGTCGTGGTGACCGCGTTCACCGCCACGGCATTCGCGCCCCGCGCACTGCCCCCGTTGAATCCGAACCACCCCAGCCACAGCATGCCCGCGCCCAATAAAATGAACGGCAGATTATGCGGCGCCATATAATCGGTGCGCCAGCCGCGTCGCTTTCCCACGGCGATCGCGCAGGCCATCGCGCTGAACCCGGCATTGATATGGACCACCGCACCTCCGGCAAAATCCATCGCACCGAGTTTCGCCAGCCAGCCGTTTCCCCACATCCAATGGGCAATGGGCGTGTAAACGAATACCGACCACAGCCCGGCGAATAGCAGCATCGCACCGAACTTGATGCGTTCGGCAAACGCCCCGGCAATCAAGGCGGGCGTGAACGCGGCGAACATCAGTTGAAACAGCATAAAGGCCTGAAGCGGAACGGCCGGTGCATAGACCGGATGGGGAGCCGCTCCGACGTCCATGAGGAGCGCCCAATCCAATCCTCCGATGACGCCTCCTCGATCGGGGCCGAACGAGAGCGTGAAGCCGCAGAAGACCCACACCAAGCTCACGACACAGAGAATCGCGAAGGCCTGCACCATCGTGCTGATGACATTCTTGCTGCGAACCAGCCCGCCATAATAGAACGCCAGTCCCGGAACCATCATTCCAACGACCAATGCCGATGCAGCCAGCATCCAGGCGACATCGCCGCTGTCAATGACCGCTTCCAGCGTTTCACCGGCCCACACCGTCGATGCGGAGAGGACCCACCAGGCCACCATCGCGCCCACTCGATGCCACTCACGCATGCTGCCTCCTCTCATAACAGGACGCTGAAAAAGTCCACCAGCTACGTTCTCGCCTCGCTTAGAGGCTCAACGTACGAGGCCATAGTACGCTTCGCCTCTTCGCTCGCTGCGGCCTTGCTGGACGGCCTTTTTGAGCATCCTGACCGACGTTGTCCGTAGCCATTATAGGCCCCAATACTTATTCGTGATCGGCATCCGGCGGTCCTTTCCCAAGCCGCGATGCGTGATCTTGATGCCGACCGGCGCCTGACGACGCTTATATTCACTCCGATCAACTAGTCCCACGACGCGCAGCACGGTCTTGCGATCGAAGCCCATTTCCACCATTTCCTCTACCGATCGATCGTCTTCGACATAGGCTTTCAAAATCGGATCCAATACCGGATACGGCGGCAGGCTGTCCTCGTCCTTTTGATGGGGCCGCAATTCGGCCGTCGGCGCCCGATCGAGAATGCATTTGGGGATCACCTCGCTCCCGACGCCATTGCGACGCCGTGCCAATTCATAGACCATCGTCTTGGGCACGTCCTTGATCACGGCGAAGCCGCCGGCCATGTCGCCGTAGAGCGTGGCATAGCCCACGCTCATTTCGCTCTTGTTCCCAGTGGTCAGCACGAGATGACCGAATTTGTTGGACAGCGCCATCAGCAAATTGCCGCGGATGCGCGCTTGCAGATTCTCTTCCGTCGTATCAACGTTGGTCCCTGCAAACGCCGGCTTGAGCGTCTGGAGATAGGACTTGAAGGGCGGTGTGATCGGCAGCGTTTTCAGTTCAATCCCCAATCGGCGGGCCAGCTCCTGAGTGTCCTTACGGCTCTCACGAGAGGTGTAGGGCGACGGCATGAAGACGCCCAGCACGTTGTCCGCTCCTAGCGCGTCCACGGCGATCACAGCCGTCAATGCGGAATCGATCCCCCCACTCAGACCGATCACCACCTGCTTGAAACCGTTCTTTGTGACGTAATCGCGGACGCCCAGGGTCAGCGCGCGATAGACCTCGTCCAACGGATCGGCAAGCATCTCCGTGGACGGGACCAAGCGGGCTCGTCTGGTGGTCGGTCCGCCTTTCAATACGATCCGGTCGATCGGGCTGGCCCCTTTTCGGCTCAACCCCGCCTTTCGTCCTTCCGCCGCCCTGGCTCTGGCGACCGCCTCTACATTGAGATCGACCACCAGGAGATCTTCTTCGAATCCCTTCGCGCGGGCGATGACCTCTCCGGTGTAATCCATGACGACGCTGTGACCGTCGAATATCAATTCATCCTGCCCGCCGGCGGTATTCGTATACGTCAGGATCACGCGATTGTCCCGCGCGCGAGTGGCCAGCATCTCCTCACGCGAACGGCTTTTGCCGACATGGAACGGCGACGCATTGATGTTGACGATCACCTCGGCTCCCGCATTGGCCTGGCCTCGAGTGGGGCCTTCCGGCAGCCAGATGTCCTCGCAGATATTGACACCGACCACGGTGCCCTTGACCGTCACCAGCGGCAGGCGGCAGCCCGGATTGAAGTAGCGGCTCTCGTCGAAGACACCGTAATTGGGCAGGTACCATTTCGCATACGTCATGGCCAGCTTCCGGTCGGCGATCACTGCCGCGGCGTTGTACAGTTCGTGTCGGCCGGCCGGCAGAACTGCTGCCGCTCCCTGCCGCAGGCCAGTCAATGGCCCTTGCCCGACGTATCCGACCACCGCGACGCAATCACGACACGCGCGAATCACCTCGTTCAATGCGCGGCGATTGTCTGCGACAAATTGCGGTTTCAAAAGGAGATCTTCCGGCGGATAGCCGGTAATGGCCAGTTCGGGAAACGCCACGAGATCCGGCGTGGCCTTTTTGGCTTCTCGCAGCCATCCGATGATTCGTCGCACGTTACCGTCCAGATCCCCCACCGTGGGATTCATCTGGACCATGGCCATGCGGAAGGGACGCATAGGTTTTTAGGCCCAAAAAATCAGCCCAACGGCATGATACTCAAACAGACGATCCAGCGCGGCCGCAGGGAGCGTAGGTCGCGAGGCGCACTCTTGCTCGTACGTCGAGCGGCACAAGCGACCGAGAACAAAACTGGACGTCTGTTTCAGTATCATGCAGGTAAAAAAAAACGCCCTCAGATCCTGGGGAGGACCGAGGACGTCATTGTCCGTAAGCCAGTTCGTTTGATCTGGAGACTCCGTTGTCTCCGAATGTGCGCCGGAGGATAACACCGCCTCACCAGGGTGTCAAACATGTCACCCGCCCAAACTGTCCCTCAGCACTTCCGCAAACTCTCCGGCGGCATTTGTCAGAGCTCCCATCGAACTACGGCCTACAGATCGATTGAGCGCCGGCATCCTAAGAACGTTATTTGAAACATTCTCTCGAGCCACTACCTCTTCTGACGGTACCTCGCCAGATTCTTCTCCGGCGTGATGGCATCAGCCGGCGCTACCGGAATCAGTCCGGGGAACCCATTCTTCGCCAAAAGCATCAACCACGTGACGAAGACGAACGCGGAGGTCAAAACCGGCATCCCGGTGGGTTCCAGAAAGATGCCGAGTGAAGCCCATACACGTGCCGTCACCAATACACCGATGACCGTATAAATGAAGCCCGGCCAATTCAACACAAGAAACATGCCGCCAAGCGCCATCGCCGTCAGCGCAGCGTTATATCCGAACAAGCCATCGCGGATTGCATGGTCATGGGCCCCGTAAAATACGGCGCTGGCAACGGCCAGAACAGATCCCATCAGCGCCATTGCAGCGCCGATGCGAGTGTTGATCGCAATACCGATCAAGATAACGATGCCGGTCACCCAGTTGTCCTGAAAAAAGATTTCGGCGATTCCCATCGTGATGCCATGAAACCAAGTAATCCCGGTATAGTCCGGTCGCGGGCCTGTAAAATCGGCCGGCGAGGTCGGCTTGAGGGCGTTGGAAACTTCGATCGTCGTAAACTGCAGCAACGCACCGAGGAAGAACCAGGTAGCCAACACGAATGGCATCGTGAGGCCTGGCACTTTGTGAGGACCGAGTAGGGCTCCAAACGCGGGCATGATCAGCGTCGTGAACGCGGCACAAAGCACGATGTAGCACCAGAGATACACGTTGGGTAGCTCACCCGTCGTGAAGTTGGGACTCGTGTAAGCCACCAATGCAATGGCGATCAACGCTCCGTTGAATCCGAAGAGCCCGTCCTTGATCATGCCTTTGTCAGCTTTGAACAGCAGGGCTGTGGCTGTGCTGATGATTGTGCCGAACAAGCAAACTGTGCCGTAGATCCAGGAGTTATAGAAAATCCCCGCAAGAATTACGGCTCCAGAAATTGGGTTATTCTGGAATACCACCTGGCCGATTCCGCGCAAGACCCAGTCGAGGAATCCCAGCGTGGGATGATCTCGGAATTGATCTTGCCATGCACCGTGAGTCACAGGGACCTCCTTGGTCGATTGTGCACTGCAGCTTAAACGGCAGAAAAGGCTAACACTCTCCTCCTGGAACTACACCTGTAAGAAATGACAGTTTCGACCGAGAGCCTATTTGGCTAAAATTCCGCCCAGGCGATACTCGAATAATTCTAGTTAGGAAGAAGTACGTGTGGGCACCCT
>Ga0209998_10000012_pt1 | contig 94095 bp, 95 predicted proteins | sample EndophyteCoNSPM_FD_187576 | JGI IMG/M metagenome (GOLD analysis project Ga0209998, IMG submission 187576) | Arabidopsis thaliana rhizosphere microbial communities from the Joint Genome Institute, USA, that affect carbon cycling - Endophyte Co-N... | ecosystem: Host-associated > Plants > Roots >... | reverse complement strand
CACCACGCAGATGATCAGGCGCGACGCCACCTGCGCACCGAGGAAGTAGGCGGGCGATGTCGGCGTGGCGAAGAGGCGACGCAAGGCTCCGGTGCGCTTCAGGTGCACGAAGCCGAAGGCAACGCCAAAGAGGCCGAGCTGCATGACGGTCATGCCGACGATCCCCGGAACCAGGAAGTCGATGTAGCCCAGGTCGCGCGACTGGACCGATTCGAAGCTGACCGGGGGTGCCCCGAACCCTCCGCCCGGCGGCGTGCCGGCCGGCGCGAAGAGGGCCGTGCCGACGGCCTGCTGCAGCAGCCCCTGGCCGACCTGCGCCTGGGCGGGGTCGGCGGTGGAGGCGTACGCCACAAGTCCCGTCACCTGTCCAGGCTGCGGGTCGAACCCGGGCGGGATCACGAGGACGAAGTCACGATTGCCGTCGGCGAGCTCGGTCAGCTGCTGCTGCCGCGAACCGGTCGTCGGCTCGAGGTATTCGAACGCCGCAAGACCGTCGATCAGCTTCGCGCTCGCCTGGTTGCGGGCCTCATCCACCAGGCCGAGCTGGATCGTCGTGGTGCCCTCGAAGTTCAGCACGCCGAAGATCAGCATGATGATGAGCGGCAGGAAGAGGCTGAAGAAGACCGCCGCGCGGTTGCGGACGAACATCAGCACGCTCGCGACGAAGAGCGCCCAGAACATGCCGAGCCGAATCCCGAATGGGCGCACCCTCAATCGCCCTCCCGCAGGTCATGGCCGGTCAGGTCAAGGAAGACATCCTCCAGGTTGGCCAGCCGCTCGACCCGCGTCTTCGTGAAGCCGCGCCCGAGAAGCGCGTCGACGAGGCGCTGCGGCGTGTCGAGCGCCACGATCGCGCCGCGATCCATGATCGCGACGCGGTCACAGAGCTCCTCGGCCTCCTCCATGTAGTGCGTGGTGAGCACCACCGTATGGCCGCGCTCGCGGATCTGGCGCACGAGCCCCCACAGGTGACGACGAGCCTGCGGATCGAGCCCGGTGGTCGGCTCGTCGAGGAAGAGGACGCGCGGCTCGTTGACGAGCGCCGACGCGATGCTGAATCGCTGCTTCTGCCCGCCGGACAGGGTCCGCACCTGCGCGCGTGCCTTCTCGGTCAGCTCGACGTCGGCGAGCAGCGCCATCGCGTCGACCTGGCGGTCGTAGAGGTGGCCGAAGAGCTCGAGCAGCTCGACCAGGTTCAGCTCGTCGAAGAAGCTCGACGCCTGGAGCTGGATGCCGATCCGAGCCTTCACCCCGCGCGGATCCTGCGTGACGTCAATCCCGTCGACGACGGCGCTGCCGGAGTCGATCGGTCGCATCCCCTCGATCATCTCGAGCGTCGTCGTCTTGCCGGCGCCGTTCGGACCCAGAATCCCGAAGACCTCGCCCTCGGCGATGTCGAAGCTGACGCCGTCGACCGCCTGGAGCGCGCCGTAACGCTTGCGCAGATCCTTGGCAGCGACGATCGGGGTGGTCATGGCGCGGCGAATCCTATCCGACGGCGCGGACGCGGTCGTAGAGGGCGACCGTCTTTGCCGCGATCGACGACCAGCTGAAGCGCTCCAGGGCGCGCCGCCGTCCCGCTGCACCCATCCGAGCCCGTCGCGCCGGATCGGCCATCAGGGCATTCACCGCCGCGGCCAGGTCGGCCGCCAGCCTGTCCGGGTCATCCGGGGTCATCGGCTCATCTGGACGGAAGGTGACGGGAATGAGCAGCCCGGTCTCTCCGTCAACGACCACCTCCGGGATGCCTCCCACCGCGGTCGCCACCACCGGGCGCTCGCAGGCCATCGCCTCCAGGTTCGTGATCCCGAACGGCTCGTAGACCGATGGGCAGACGAAGATCGCCGCGTGGCTGTACAGCTGCCTGATCTCCTCGCGGCTGAGCATCTCGGGGATCCAGACCACGTTCGCCCGGTCGCGCTGCGCCGCGCTGACGCCCGCCTCCACCTCGGCGGCCAGCTCGGGGGTGTCCGGCTGTCCGGCAGCGAGGACGACGCCGATCCCGGGATCGAGGAGTCGGATGGCGCGCACGAGGTGCACGATCCCCTTCTGCCGCGTGATGCGCCCGACGAAGAGGACGTAGGGCCGGCTTGGCTCGACCCCGTGGCGCTCGAGGGCGTCGGTGGCCGGATCGGGCGTGAAGAAGTCGGCATCGATCCCGTTGTGGATGATGTGCACCCGCTCCGGCTCCACCGCGAAGTGGCGCAGCACATCCTCGCGCGTCCCCTCGCTCACCGCGATCACCGCGTCGGCCGACTCGAGGGCGGTCCGCTCGACCCAGCTGGAGAGGTCGTATCCGCCACCCAGCTGCTCTCGCTTCCACGGTCGCAGCGGCTCGAGGGAATGGACGGTGATGACGAGCGGAATCCCGTTCGCCTTCTGGACCAGCAGGCCCCCCAGATGCGTGTACCAGGTATGGCAATGGACGAGGTCGGCGTCGCTGAGGTCGACGGCCATGGCAAGGCAGCGAGCGAAGGCGTCCCAGGCAGGGCGCAGACGTTCGTCGCCAGCCCCATCGCGCCGCCCGGACGCCGGGTAGCCGCGTACGCGCCACCCGGGCGCGTCCTCCTCCTGCTCGCCGAAGGTGCGCACCTCGAGCGAGATCAGCGAGCGCAGCTGACGGGTCAGCTCGGCGACGTGCATCCCGGCCCCGCCATAGACGTTCGGCGGGTATTCGTTGGTGAGGAGCAGCGCCTTCATGCTGGGGCCAGCCTAGCGCGTCCCGCGGTCGCGGTCGGCCGTGGCTGGTGCTCGGCCGTATACTCCCCTGTAGTATCCTGAACGAACCGATGACCAGCTCCGTCGCCGACCACCTCACCGAGCTCTCGCTCCCCATCGTGGGGATGACCTGCGCGTCATGCGTCACGCGCATCGAGCGCTTCCTGGGGCGGGCCGATGGGGTCGCCGACGCGGTCGTCAACCTCGCCACCGAGCGCGCCACGGTGCACTTCGATCCCGGCCGCATCGATCGCGGCGGGATCGTGGCGGCCATCGAGGCGGCCGGCTACGAAGTGGCCGCCCCCGCTGCCAATGCCGAGGCGGCGGACGACCAGGCTGACGTGGCGCGCGCCTCCGAGCGCGGGGCACTGCTGAGGGATGCCGTGGTCGCGACCGCCATCGGCCTGGCGATGATGGCTGTCTCCCTGTGGCCCGGCGGCGCCCCGTGGCCGATGGAGCGGATCAACGTCTGGATGCTCGCTCCGGCGACGTTCGTGCAGTTCGTCCTTGGGCGGCGCTTCCTGGCGGCCGCGGCGAAGGGACTGCGCCACGGGGACCTGACGATGGACACCCTCGTCTCGCTCGGGACGCTCGCCGCGTACGGCTACTCGCTGGCGATCACGCTGGCGGGGTCAGCGGCCGAGACCTACTACGACAGCGCCGCCGTGATCATTGGGCTGGTGCTGCTTGGTCGCTGGCTCGAGGCGCGGGCCAAGAGCCAGGCCGCCGGCGCCGTCCGCGCGCTGCTCAAGCTTCGGCCGACGACCGCCCGAGTGCTGCGCGACGGCCGCGAGGCTGACCTGCCGATCGACCAGGTGCGGCCCGGCGACCTCGTCCGCGTTCGGCCGGGCGAGCGCGTCCCGGCCGATGGCTCGGTCGTCGACGGCGCCTCCGCGGTCGATGAGTCAATGCTCACTGGCGAGTCGATCCCGGTCGACAAGCACGCCGGCGATCCCGTTATCGGCGCCACCATGAACGCCTCCGGCTCGTTCGTGATGCGCGTCGAGCGGGTCGGGATCGACACCACCCTGGCCCAGATCGCCCGCATGGTGGAGCAGGCACAGGGCTCGAAGGCGCCGATCCAGCGCGTGGTCGACCAGGTGACCGCCCGGTTCGTCCCGGCGGTGGTGGTGATCGCCGCCGTCGCGTTCGGCGCCTGGCTGCTGCTCGGCGCCGAGCCGCGCCTTCCCGCCGCGCTGACCGCGGCGGTCGCGGTCCTGATCATCGCCTGCCCGTGCGCAATGGGATTGGCCACCCCGACCGCGATCATGGTGGGGACCGCGAAGGGCGCCGAGGCCGGGATCCTGGTGCGCGACGGCGCCGCCCTTGAGCAGGCGCTGCGGGTGACGGCGGTGGTTCTCGACAAGACCGGCACGATCACCCGCGGCCAGCCCTCAGTGGTCGCGCTTCGACCGGCACCGGGAATTTCCGAGGCGGAGCTGCTCCGCGTGGCGGCAGCGGTCGAGCGTGGGAGCGAGCATCCGCTGGCCGAGGCGATCGTGCGGGAGGCGACGGGCCGAGGCATCGACTCGCCGCCGGCGACCGAATTCAGCTCGACCTCCGGCGGCGGCGTGCAGGCCATGGTCGACGGCCACCGAGCCATCGTCGGCAGCGAGCGTCTTCTCGGCGAGGGGAAGGTCGACGTCCGGGCACTCGAGGCGCCGGCGCGGGAGATGGCGGCGGCCGGCCACACGCCGGTGCTCGTCGCGCTTCAGGGCGTCGCCATCGGGGTGATCGCAATCGCCGACACGGTGAAGCCCGAGTCGGCCACTGCGGTGCGGCGTCTGCAGGAAGCCGGTCTGGAGGTCTGGATGCTGACCGGTGACCGCGCTGCCGTGGCAGGGGCCATCGGCGCCCAGGTCGGCATCCCGCCGGACCGGCTGCTGGCCGAGGTCCGTCCGGGGGAGAAGGCGGCCAAGGTGAAGGCGCTGCAGGACGCCGGAGCCGTCGTCGCGATGGTGGGCGATGGGATCAACGACGCGCCGGCCCTGGCGCAGGCGGACCTGGGGGTCGCCATCGGCACCGGCGCAGACGTGGCCATCGAGGCGTCGGACATCACCCTCATCGGGGACGACCTTCGCGCAGTCCCAGCGGCAATCCGCCTGTCGCGCGCCACGATGCGCACGATTCGCCAGAACCTGGCGTGGGCCTTCGGCTACAACCTGGTGCTCATTCCGGTCGCGGCTGGAGCGTTGTTCCCGCTCACCGGCTGGCTCCTGTCGCCGGCGCTGGCGGCCGCGGCCATGGCGCTCTCCAGCGTGAGCGTCGTCACCAACTCCCTGCGACTGCGAGGCTTCCGAACCAGCTGAAAGGATGGATGAACCGATGGAGACTCCCCAGACCAGTCCGATGGCCCACGATCCGGTGTGCGGCATGACCGTCAACCCCGAGGTGGCGGCTGCCGCCGGCCTCGCTGCCGAGCACGACGGCCAGACCTACTACTTCTGCGGCCGAGGCTGCCGGCTCGAATTCCTCGACGACCCGAAGCGCTTCTTCGACCCGGAGTACCTTCCGCAGATGTAGGGGCGCCCGGGTAGACTCGGGCGAGATGCCCCTCATCTCGACCCAGTCCCTGACGAAGCGCTACGGATCCTCCGTCACCGCCCTGGATGGCCTGACGCTCGACGTCGAGCCGGGGATCATCGGCCTGGTCGGTGCCAATGGCGCCGGCAAGAGCACGCTCCTGAAGATCCTCCTTGGCCTGCTGAAGCCGACGAGCGGCAGCGCGACGGTGATGGAGATGGACGTCGCCACCCGCGGGCCGGAGATCCGCCAGTACGTCGGCTACCTGCCGGAGCACGACTGCCTGCCGCCGGACGTCTCCGCCACGGACTTCGTCAGCCACATGGGCAGGATGGCGGGCCTGCCCCCGGCCGCCGCCCGCGAGCGGACCGCCGAGGTGCTCAGGCACGTTGGCCTGTACGAGGAGCGCTATCGGCCGATCGGCGGCTACTCCACCGGCATGAAGCAGCGGGTCAAGCTGGCGCAGGCGATCGTCCACGACCCGAAGCTCCTCCTCCTCGACGAGCCGACCAACGGCCTCGATCCCGCCGGCCGTGACGAGATGCTCGACCTCGTGCACCGCACCGGGACGGAGTTCGGGATCGCGACCGTGGTGGCCAGCCACCTGCTCGGCGAGATCGAGCGGGTCTGCACCTTCCTCCTCGCCATCGACGCCGGGAAGCTCCTGCAGTCGGCCCCGATCTCCAGCTTCGTGGAGCGCACCGGGACCCTGGGGGTGGAGGTCGAGGACGGCGCCGATGCCCTCGCCGAGCGCCTCGCGGGCGCGGGTCTGACGGCGCGCGTCGACGGCCGCAGCGTCCTCGTCGACTGCCCCGACGAGCGGCCGTACGACATCGTCCGCGACGCCATCGACGAGATGGGGCTCTCGCTCACGCGGCTGGAGCAGCGACGACACCGGCTCGAGGATCTCTTCCGCGCGGAGGGACGGACCGATGACGCGGCGTGAGGCGGCGGTCGCCCCGCGCGAGAGCGCGACCGGCGCGATCTACGACCTGGGCTACCAGGGCTACGACGGGCCGCGGCTGGGGCGCAGGGCAGCGTTCGCGACACTGTTCTGGGCCAGCCTGAGGGCCGCGTTCGGGCTTGGTCGGTCAGGGCGCTCGAAGATCGTCCCGTGGGGCCTGAGCGCGATCATGATCGTGCCTGCCGCGGTTGCGGGGGCGATCCAGGCGATCGCGCCCGGGGGTCTCTCGCCCTTCAACTACGACAACTACCTGTGGGACCTGTCGCCGATCCTGGCCCTGTTCGTGGCGGCGCAGGCGCCGGAGCTGGTCAGCAGCGACCAGCGCAACCACGTGCTTTCGCTCTACTTCAGCCATGCCCTGGCGCGCAGCGACTATGCGCTCGCCAAGCTGGGAGCCCTGGCAGCTGCCCTCTTCATCCTCGCCGTGGCACCGCTGCTGGTCATCTTCTTTGCGTCGATCCTCGCCTCGACCGACGTGGCGGGCGCGTTCGGAGACCAGCTCGGGAACCTGCCGCAGATCATCGGCTCGCCGGTGATCCACGCGGTCCCTCTGGCGGCACTGGGGCTGGCGATCGCCTCGTTCACGCCCCGGCGTGCGTACGCGACCGGCGCGATCATCGCCGTCTACCTCGTCACGGGTGCGGTGGGGGAGATCCTGTCAGAGGCCGGCCGCGGGCGCCTCTCACAGGTCGCGCCGCTGCTCAATCCGTGGGTGCTGCTCGACGGGACCCGAACCTGGCTGGTCGGCAAGGGCGTCCCCGACTCGCCGGTCTCGGATGCCAACCTGGACCTGTGGGTCTTTGGGCTGCTGACGGGCGTCCTCACCGCGATCGCGATTGCGGCGGTGCTGTGGCGGTACCGGAGGATCGCGGCATGACCGAGACCGTGGTCAGGAACGACGCCGTGGAGCTGACCAACGTCTCGCGCTGGTACGGCAACGTGGTCGCGGTCAACGACATCAGCTTCAGGCTGGACGGCGGCGTGACCGGGCTGCTCGGACCGAACGGTGCCGGCAAGTCCACGATCCTGCACATGGTCGGCGGCTTCCTCGCCCCGTCGTCGGGGACCGTCACGGTGGGCGGCTCTCCGTCCTGGGGTCACCCCGAGATGTACCGGCGCATCGGCCTGGTGCCCGAGCGCGAGGCGGTCTACCCGTTCCTCACCGGGCGCGAGTTCGCGCACGCGAATGCGCGACTGCAGGGAATGCCCCAGGCCGAGGCGGCCGAGGCGGCCGCGCAGGCCATCGGGCTGGTGGAGCTGGAGGACGCCGCGGACCGGCCGATCGGGACCTATTCGAAGGGGATGCGGCAGCGGGCCAAGGTCGCGGCGGCGCTGGTCCACGACCCACCGATCCTGCTGCTGGATGAGCCGTTCAACGGGATGGACCCACGCCAGCGGCTGCACATGATGGACCTCTTCCACAGCATGGCCGCGGCGGGACGCACGATCCTCTTCTCGTCGCACATCCTGGAGGAGGTCGAGCGGCTCGCCGGCCAGGTGCTCGTGATCGTCTCGGGGCGGCTGGCCGCGTCGGGCGACTTCCGCGAGATCCGACGGCTGATGACCGATCGGCCCCATACCTTCACCGTGCGCTCCTCCGACGATCGGGGGCTCGCCTCGGCGCTCCTCGCCGAGCCGACCATTGCCGGGGCCGCGCTCGACGGCGGGCTGCTCACCGTGCGCACCAACGACTTCGGCGCCTTCAGCCGCGCGGTGAGCGGGATCGCTCGGCGTCACCAGATCACGCTCCACGAGCTCCTCCCGACCGACGAGTCGCTCGAGTCGGTCTTCAGCTACCTGGTGCGCCGGTGAGCGGCGTCATCGCGCGGATCACGCTCCGCCAGCTCCTGTCGCGCCGACGGACACTGCTGCTCCTCCTGCTGGGTGGGGTGCTGGTGCTGGCGGCGGGGATCTTCCGCCTCGCCGGCGAGGCGGATCGGGCGCTCCCCTTCAGCGCGGGACTCCTCAGCAACCTGGGGATCGGCACGCTCATGCCGCTCGTGGCATTGATCTTTGGCACGGGGGCGATTGGCGCAGAGATCGAGGACGGGACGGCAATCTTCCTGCTCGCCAAGCCGATCAGCCGCACGACGGTCGTGCTCACCAAACTGGCCGTCGCGGCACTCTGCTCGGCGGCGCTGACCTGCGGACCGATGCTGCTCGCGGGACTTCTCGCCGCCGGCGGGTTGGGAGACGGCCTGGTGATCGGGATGGTGGCCGGTGCCGCCATCGGCTCGCTGCTGTACTGCGCGGTCTTCGTTGCGGTGAGCCTGGTCACCAGCCGAGCGCTGGTCTTCGGGCTCGCCTACGTCCTGATCTGGGAGGGGCTGCTGGCGGGTCTCTTCGCGGGGACACGAACATTCAGCATCCGGCAGGTGACGCTTGCCTTCGCGGACGCCATCGGCGGGATTCCAGCCGACATCCTGGATGCGCCCGTCAGCGTGACGACGGCGGCCATCGTGGGGGCCGCGATCCTGGGGCTCGCCACCGTCATCGCGATCCGGCGCCTGAGCGCGTTCGAGATTTCCGGGGAGACCGCCTAGGCGGCGACGACCCGGTTGCGACCGGCGCGCTTGGCCATGAACAGGGCCACGTCAGCCGTTCGGAGGAGCTGCTCACCGGTGGGCTCTGCCTCACCAAGCTCGGCGCAGCCAGCCGAGACCGTAACCGTCAGCCTCGTACCGTCGTCGCCGTGGATGGGAACCTCCGCGAGGTTCGCCAGGATCCCTTCGGCGATGGCTACCGCCGCATCGCGCGTGGCGCCCTCGAGGACGACCACGAACTCCTCGCCACCGAAGCGTGCGACGAGGTCGGCGTCGCGGAACCGGGTGCGCAGCACGCCGGCGAAGGTGCGAAGCACCTGGTCGCCCGTCTGGTGGCCGTGCTGCTTGTTGAACTCCCCGAAATGATCGAGGTCGAACATGATCGCCGCCACCGGCCGCCGATCGGCGAAGAGCGAGCGCCGCCACGCGGCGACGACGCGCGTCAGCGCCTCGTCGAAGTAGCGGCGGTTGTAGAGGCCGGTCAACGGGTCATGAGTGGCGAGCTGCTCGACCTCGGCGTGCAGGTACGCATTCGAGATCGCGAGCGCAGCGTGGCCAGCCAGGAGCTCCATCGCCTCCAGGTCGATTGGACGAAACGGGTTCGAGTGGTCGCGGCGGAGGATCGAGATCGCCCCGACGACCACCCCATCGCGCTGCAACGGGATCCCCGCGCCCAACATTGGGTCGGGCTCCGCGACCTCCGTGTAGGCGGCCGGGTACCGATCCGGACCGAAGTTGTCGTCGATGACCACCGTCCGGTCGCGAATCGCCCGCCCGGCAAGGCCCTCGCCAGGCTTGATCTCGCGATCCAGCATGGCCGGGTCGATCTCTGTGGCGGCCCTGAGGAGGTAGCGTCCGGTCTCGCGCTCCAGAACGGTCAGGCTGACGATGTCCGCCGGGACGACCTGGCGTACGGCCTCGACCATCGCGGCGCCGAGGCGCGTCAGGTCGAGCTCGCCACTGACCGCATTCGTGAAGTCATTCAGGGCGCGGAGGACCGCGGCGCGATCACCGAGCGCCTGCCGGTCCCGCCCGAGGGCCACCACGGTGGCGATTCGCCCGGCCAACGTGGCGACCAGGTCGCGATCCGTTCGGTCCAGGCGGGTGACTGCCTCCACGTTGAGGATGCCCAGGAACTCGCCTTCGACGAGAAGCGGCGCACAGATCTCGCTCTTCACCTCGTCGTCGACCGCGACGTAATCAGGGTCGACGGTGACATCCGGCACGAATGACACTTCGTGCTCCCGCATCACGCGTCCGACCACGCCCTCGGACCCGTCGAACGAGAGTCGCGGCACTTCATAGCCCCGCTGCGCGCCGAGGACCAGCCGATCGACATCGGCGAGGTAGATCGAGACGTAGCTGTAGTGGAACTGGTCGACCAGCACGGCGAGCGCCCGGTCGAGCATCTCGGCCACCGGCCCGCCAGAGACGAGGAGCCGGCTGACGGCCTCCATCCCGGCGATCTGGCGCGACTTGCGACGCTCCGACATCATCGCCGAGCGAAGCTTCGCGCTGGTCTCCTCGACGGCGATCACGAGGCGGCGCGTGCCGACCGCCACCAGGGCGATGACGCCGGCGTGGGTGAGTCCACGAAGTGCGATCGCGTCGCGTGTCCCCGGGAATGTGAGCTCCGGCGCAAGGTACATGAGCGCCGTGACTGCGCCGATCGCGATCGCCTGGCTCGTCCCGACAGCGGCGGCCGCGACGACGACCGGGATGTACAGCGACAACAGCGGACGGGTCGGTCCGCCCACCAGCTCGGCCAGCGCAGCAACGTAGAGGAGGCTGACGAGGAGCCTGAGCAATGACCAGCCCCCATGGCTCATCGGCCTGGATCGAGCTGGGACGAAGGAAAGCATCAGCTGGAGACCGATGAAGATCGGGCTGACGATCGCGACGATCGGCAGGTCGTGTGGCTCCTGCGAGAGGAGCGCGACTGCGAACCCGATCGGCGCCACGCCGGCCGTGTAGAGGAAGTACGGGTCTCGCAGGAGGTTGACGTGGGGGCGTCGACGGACGACGCGACCGGCCCCCGCCCACGGGCCGGCACGCCACGGGCGTGGCAGCAGGGTCGCGTCGGTCGGACGAGAGGCGGCGGTTCCCACTTCACGCAGACCGTAACCATCTGGACCAGACCGCACCACCGCCCGGAAGTCACCCGTACGGATGGGAGAGGCTGCCCCTACTGTGCGGCAGCGATCGCGGCGCGGATCCCCTCTGCGCTGAGCGGCCCGGTGTACTGCGTTCCGCCAATGAACAGCGTGGGCGTGGAGCTGAGCCCCATCGCGCTCGCTGCCTGGCGGTCGAGGTCGACGGCGGCGGCGGTCTCTGGCGATTGATAGCTCGCCTGCCATCGGCCGGTATCGAGGCCAAGCTCATCCGCCATCGCCAGGAAGAAGGCGTCCGCATCACCCCCGGGGAGGTCCTTCCACGCGTCCTGGCGGGCATACAGCGCGGCTGACATCGGCCAGAACGAGCCCTGTTGGTCGGCCGCGGCTGCCGCGCGCGCGGAGCGATCGGCATTCGGATGGATCGAGTCCAGCGGGAAATAGCGGGACACGAGCGTCATCTCGTCCGACGCGGCGAGGTCAGCGAGGATCGGCGCCAGCGCGGCACAGCCCGGGCATTGGAAGTCGGCGAACTCGACCACCTCGACTGCACCACTCCCGATGCGCGGGCTGCCCGCCGGCGCGAGGCTGGATGGGCTCGGCGAGCTGATCGGGGCGCCGTTGGCGGCGCCCATGACCAGGAGCGCGGCGACGGCCAGGACGGCTGCCCCAGCGCCCGCGCGCAGGGTGCGCAGCAGGCTCGCGCGCTCGCCCTCGAGGATGCGCGCCGCCTGATGACGAGTACGGCTTGAGTGTGCCTCGGTCGCGTCCACCGGCGCCCGCCTCAGCATCACCGCGGCCAGCAGCAACGCGAGGCTGGCGGCGGCCTGGACGAGGCACCAGCTGCAGAAGGCCTCGATCACGAACGCCTCGATCGCGGTGAGGACGATTGATGCCGTCGCCCCGACGATGGCCAGGGTCAGCAACGCCGTTTCGACGCGAAGGCCTGCTATCGAGCGGGCGTCGAGCATTCGAAGCTGAATCCAGATCGCGGCCAGGTAGAAGACCAGCCCGATGAGGGGCATCGGGATCCCGAGCGGATAAGCGAACGCGCTGGCCCTCACGACGTCGCAACCGCTACCGGTGAGGCACAGGCCGGGCTGCCCGGTCACGTACTCGACCAGGAGGTACGTCGATGCCGCGGCACCGACGATGGAAGACAGGAGGGCGGCCGAACGCCAGCGCACCGCCGCCGAGCTGTGCTGCATGTCGCTCGCACTGTCGCCGTTCGAGGATCGGGGGCGAGAGTGCCATAGGTCCCGCTTCGCGGGACCGATCGGCCCTGATCCGTTATAGTTGATCCAGCAACTAATCTGATGGAGCCGACCCGATGCCCGCCGTCACCGCCGACCTGCTCACTCTTCCCCGCCTCTCGAGCGTCCCGCCCAGCAGCGCCGCCCGCCCGGTGCGAGGAATCGTCACCGCCATCCGCACCTTCGAGGGCGAGGGCTTCCCCGTGCGGCGACCCTTCCCGGGGATCGACCTGTCGCTGGTGGACCCGTTCATCCTGCTCGACCAGATGGGGGCGGTCGAGTACGCCGCGGGCGAGGCCAAGGGCGCGCCGGACCATCCGCACCGCGGCTTCGAGACGGTGACCTACATGCTCGACGGGGTCATCGAGCATCGCGACAGCATGGGCGGCGGCGGGACAATCAGCGATGGCGCGACCCAGTGGATGACCGCCGGGGCGGGAATCGTCCATTCGGAGATGCCGCCGGAGTTCCTCGTCCGCTCTGGCGGCCTCTTCCACGGCGTGCAGCTGTGGGTCAACCTGCCCGCTCGCCTGAAGTGGAGCCCACCGCGCTACCAGGACATCGTTCCCGGTGACGTCACCCTCGTCACCAACACCGATGGCTCGGCGCTGGTGCGCCTCATCGCCGGCGAGCTCGACGGCCATGCCGGCCCCGGCGTGACCTACATCCCGATCGCCTACGCCCACGCCACGCTCCATCCCGAGGCACGGCTGGCGATTCCCTGGCGCGCCGACTTCAACGCGCTGGTCTACGTCCTGGCGGGAAGCGGGCGGGTCGGTGCGGAGGACGCGCCGATCGGGGAAGGGCAGCTCGCCATCCTCGGCGCCGGGGATCACGTGGCGATCAGGGCCGACCGGACGCCGGCCGGAGCGTCACCGACGCTGGAGGTGCTCCTCCTGGGAGGACTGCCAATTCGCGAGCCGATCGCGCACTACGGCCCGTTCGTGATGAACACCCGCGAGGAGATCCTGCAGGCGGTGGCCGACTACCAGGCGGGGCGCATGGGAACGATCCCGCCGGTCCACGGTCTCACGGCAGGCTCGACACCCTAGGGCACTGAGAGGGGCCTCAGGCCTTCGGCTTCTTTGGTTTCTTCGGCTTCGGGGGTCGCTTGGGTGTCTTGTCTGCCATGAGAGGCCTCCTGCGCGGAGTGTAAGACGTGCGACCCCGCGCGCGTCGCGTACCGTTGCCGCATGCGCCCATTCCGCTTTGCGGTGACCGCCAGCCACGGGCGCGATGCAGCGGCTTGGGTTGCGCTGGCGCGTCACGCTGAGGAGCTCGGCTACAGCGCGCTACTGGTGCCAGACCACCTCGGTCAGCAGCTCGCGCCAATCGCGGCGATCGCCACCGCGGCGGCCGCCACAACCACCTTGCGCGTCGGTGGCTTCGTCTTCGCCAACGACTTCCGCCACCCGCTCATACTCGCTCGCGAGGCGGCCACGCTCGATCTCCTCTCCGACGGGCGGTTGGAGCTTGGGCTAGGGGCTGGCTGGCGGACCGCAGACTACCGGCAGCTGGGAATTCCTTACGACGCGCCGGGTCGGCGGATCGACCGCCTGGCAGAGGCAAGCTCACTGGTGAAGCGCCTGCTGGCCGGGGAGACGGTGACGCACGCGGGTCCGCATTTCCAGCTCGGCTCGGCACGGGTCTGGCCACGACCGGTCCAGCAGCCGCACCCGCCGATCATCATGGGGGGCGGCGGCCCGCGCATGCTGCGACTAGCCGCCCGGGAGGCCGACATCGTCGGCTTCATCCCCCAGTTCAGTCAGCGCGGACGTCCGATACTGACCGATGTCACGGAAGCTGCCCTCGATCGCAAGGTCGCGATCGTCCGCGCGGCTGCTGGTCAGCGGTTCGACAACCTTGAGCTCAACCTGTTCATCGTTGATGCCGGACTCATCGGCAGCGGCCAGCCCGGGCCGCGCTCGGTGCTGGCCACGGCGAAGCTCGCATCGGTGGGGCTCGTGGGCAGCCCCTATTTCCTGTATGGCACGCTGGCCGCGCTGCGCGATCGGCTCGAGCGGCGCCGCGAACGGACGGGGATCAGCTACTACGCCATCAGGCAGGGCTCGATGGAGGCGATGGCACCGCTGGTTGCCGCGCTGGTGGGCCGCTAGGCGACCGGCCGAACCGCTGCATCGACCGCGCGCGTCCCACCCACCGACTCAGGGGTGGGAGGTTGCAGCTCGGACAGATCAACGCGTCACGACCTCTGAGGCTCTTGGGCCCCGAGAGGATACCGGGCGGGGCCGGCTGCAAGGGCGGCCAAGGGCGTGGCGCCAAGGCGCTCGAAGATTTCTCGGGCCGAGGCTTGGTCAGTCTCGCGGCCGGTGAGGAACCAGCGATCGAGGTGGCAGAGGGCGAGCCGCAGCGGCAGGTCCAGCTCCCGCCAGGCCGCCAGGGCTGCCGTCCATTCACCTTCAGCCGCCGTGGATGCCACGTCGCCACCTCGCAACGATGCGACGGCCGCACGAAGGGTATGGCGGGCAGCGTCCGCCGCGCGCCCCCACAACCGGTGCGCGTCGAGCGCGGTGAGCGACTGATCGGCTCCCTCCGCGTCGCCACTCCACGCGGCCAGCCTGCCGGCGAGCGTCAGCGCTTCGAACTCGTCGAAGCCCTGCGTCCCATTCGTTGCGGCGATGGCGAGCTCGAGGGCCTCCGAAAAGCTGCCAACGCACATCGCGACGACGGCGCGAGCGTGGTTGATCGAGCCGACCGCCTCGAGGTCGAGATCGGCCTCGAGGTCGCCGATTCCCTCGATGGGGCGGGACGCATCCGCCTTTCCGCGCATGCCGTCGATGACCGTCTGGGTCACCGCGAAGTCCACCCGATAGACCGTCGGCAACCCGTCGCTGGAAGCATCCGCGAGCGCCGTTGTCGCCCAGTCCCAGTCGCCGATGTCGATGGCGACGATGCTCGCCACGTCGACCAATTGGAGCGCCATCTCGCGGTTGCCGAGCCGGTTGGCCAGCTCCAGGCCCCTTCGCGCGGTCCGGGATGTCTCCTGCGGGTCGTCGCTCACGGTGACCCACGCCAGGTTGTTGAGCGCCCGGAGCTGGATGCGGCCAAGGCCAGCCGCATCGGCATCGTCGATCGACTGGCGCAGGAGCTCCAGGCCCTCCGCGGCTCCCTCCTCGGCGCGAGCGGTGCCGAGCGTGATGCGTGCATCGATCGCCGTGGCGTTCGCGTTCCCACCGCCACCGGCCTCCGCGGCCGAGATCGCGCGCTCGGCCCACTCCACGGCGCGTGCTCGATCCCCGCGCAGCAGGTGCGCACGGGCGAGCTCGGCAGGCAGCTCGGGCGCGACGGCGGCGCCATCCGCGCCCGCGGTCGCTGCGCTCCACGCGGCCTCGAGCTCCGCCAGGGCGGTGTCACTGCGCTGGGCCTGCAGGAGCAGGCTGGCCAGCTGTGCCCGATGACGTGACGCGCCGGCCGCGTCGTGGAGCCCCTCGCGCAGCCCAATCGCGTCCCGAAGATGTTCCTCCGCGCGATCGAACCGCGCCGCCGAGCGTGCGGCCAGGCCGGCCGCCTCTGCGAGGTCAGCCCGCGCGGCGGGAAGGTCGGTGAGCTTCAGCGCGTCCTCCAGGTGGGTCAGGGCGCGCACCGGTGCATGCAGCGCCTGGGCTCGCTCGGCGGCGAGCTCGAGCGCCTCGCGGGCACGGCCGGCGATCGCGGCATCCTCAGGCTGCGGCGCGGCACCGGAGGTGAGCGCGGCGAGGAGGTGCTCGGCGATCGGTTCGGCGAGATCGGGATCGTCGAGCGACTCCAGGTAGGCGACCACCTCGAGGTGCCTGGCGCGACGCTGGCGGCGCGAGAGGGTGTAGTACGCGACCTCGCGCACCAGCTCCTGGACGAAGCTCAGCTGCCCGCGGCCCGGCGACCGCGGCTCATCGTCCATGGACAGGAACTCGCGCCGCAGGAGGGCACGAACCCGTTCACCGAAGGAACGCGGATCTGCCGCCGACAGCGCCGACAGCGACTCGGGCGCAAACCGCCGGCCCAGCACGGCGCCGGTGAGGAGGAGCGCCCGGTCCGCGGCGGGGAGCGCGTCGATGCGGGCCGCAATGAGCGCGTGCAGCGACTCGGGGATATCGGCGATCGACTCGATGGCGCCACCGGGAGCTCGTTCCATCAGCATCCGCGCCATCTCGACGGCGTAGAGCGGGACCCCATCGGCTCGGCGACGCACGGTCGTCACGATCTCCGCCGAGAGGCCGGGAGCCAGGGCGCCAAGCAGCTCGTCGATCGCCTCGTCGGGAAGACGGTCGAGGTGCATCGCGGTGAAGTGCGGCAGTCCGGCGCCCCAGGTGGGTCGCGCATCGAGCAGCTCGGGCCGGCCGAGGGTGAGCACCAGGATGGGTCGATGGCGTGACCACTCCGCGACGTAGTCGATGAAGTCGAGCAGGCCCGGATCTGCCCATTGCAGGTCTTCGAACACGAGCGCGATCGGTCCTTCATCGGCCTGTGCCTCGAAGAAGCGCCGCCATGCCGCGAACAGCTCCTCGCGCTGCGCCTCCTGGGTGCCGCTCGGCTCGAGGAGGGCGAGCAGTCGCGGCTCCATCCATTCGCGTTCCGCCTCGTCCGCGAGGAGCCGGCCGAGCGTCTCGGCGAGCGAGCGCCGAACGAGCTCGGCCGGATCGCTGTCCGCGATTCCCGCGCTGCGTCGCACCATGTCGGCGAGCGGCGCGTACGCCGTCCCCTCGCCGTAGGCGGGGGCCCTGCCGACCTGCCATCGGGAACGCGCGGCAGCGTCTCCAGAGCGCTGCTCGAGCTCCCACGCAAGCCGGCTCTTGCCGATCCCGGCGATCCCGATGACCGACACCACCCTCATCCGGTGGTCCTGCCCGACGGCCGCCAGCAGCTCGAGGAGCGCGCGCAGCTCCGCATCGCGGCCGACGAACGGCCCGCGGTGACCGGCGCGCGACTCCGTGCCGGGGTGCTGCGGGACGCCGACGGCACGCCACGACGCGACCGCCGAGGCCTTGCCCTTCAGCTGCTGATCGCCGGCCGGCTCGAACTCGATCGACTGGCCGATGACGCGGCGCGTCACGTCATCGACGAGGACCGTGCCCGGCGCGGCCGCGCCCTGGAGGCGCGATGCGGTGTTTACGAGGTCGCCGGTGACCATCCCCTGCCCGGTGGCGTCAACGGTCACCGCCGCCTCTCCGGTCGTGATCGCGGCGCGCGCCACGAGGTGGCCGCTGCCGATGGCCGCGATCGACTCCACCGCGGCGACCACTTCCAGCGCCGTCCGGACCGCGCGCTCCGCGTCGTCCTCGTGGGCGACCGGCGTCCCCCAGACGGCCATCACCGCATCGCCGATGAACTTCTCGAGGGAACCTCCGTAATGTGCGACCGCGGCGCGAGCCGTCTCGAAGTACAGCGACTGGATCTCGCGCACGTCCTCAGGGTCGAGGGACTCGGAGAGGGTCGTGAACCCGACCAGGTCGAGGAAGAGGACCGAGACGAGCCGTCGCTCAGCGAGCGTCGGCCGCGGCTCCGCGACGGCGTGCACGCTGTGGATGTCCAGGTCGTCGCGGGCGGCCGGCCCCGCTGGTCGGGTGGAGATGAGCGCGATCCCGCAGGTCGGGCAGAAGCGGAACTCCGGCGGGTAGCTGAGGCCGCAGCTGGGGCAGTCCATCAGATTGGCCGTGATCGGCCACGCCGCGGCACGTGCGTCGCGGCTATGCCCCCCCTTCCTGGGGCTCCTCTTCCTTCGCGAGCGTGATGCCGACGGTGCTCGGGTTGGTCGAAACCAGCACCATCGCGTAGACGATGTAGCGCTCCAGGGTCTTCTCGTGGTTCACGATCATGGTCGAGATGCGCGGCGTTTCCTCCTCACTGATGAGGCCGTACTTGCGCAGCGCCCTCACGGGATTGTGAATGAGCTCTTCCGCCTCTCCCTCGGCACCGTCGGGATCGCCACTCGGACTCTTGAAGGCGCGGAAGTGCAACCGGAAGGCAGGGCTCATCACATCCGGAGTGATGTCGGTCCATTCCGTCGGCACGCCGCGCTCCGAATACTTCTCCTGCAGCATTGCCCATGCGTCGTCGAACATCGGTCCTCCTCCTTGTCCCTTCGGGGCGCTGATCATAAGTCGGGGCCGGTGACCTGCCTAGATGCCGCAGGAGGCTTGTCGCTCGGATGACAATGGCAATGTCGCCGCGCCGCTGGTCGCGGCGTGCCGGCGCTCGCATCCTCTGGCGAAGGCCGGCATGAGGCAGGTCATATGAACAGGAAGGTCGAACATGAACGCGTCACAGGAGGGCAACGCCCTCACCATCGACGGCCAGCGACAGATGCCGCTTGCCTTCCCGGATGAGAAGGCGGAGCAACGGCTCCGCGCACGGCTGCGGACGGGCCAGCAGCTGTCGGTGCGGATCGCCCCGACCGAGCCGTCCGATGTCCAGGGACACTCGCTGGACCTGGCCAAGGACTCGATCTGGCTCAAGCTCCTGCTCGAAGGAGACGACACGGAGGGACACGCCATCCGGGTCACGTTCCCGAGCGCAGCCGATGCCGACAAGTTCCGACGGAACATGCTGGCCGCCGGCGTCCTGGCCGGCTCGATCGTCCTCGGCTCGGCCGGAGCGATCGCGCTCACCAGCGATCGGGCGGCCGACGTCAGCACCGATCTGAGTGGCACGGTCACCACCCAGTCCCAGTACATGGCCCCGGCGGACCAGGGCTATGCCATCCCCGCTGGAATCAACCCCGCCACGGACATGCCCTGGCGCAGCGGATTCCAGGATGGGTCCGACGAGGGAATGAGCGGCGCGGGAGCCGCCGCGGGAGCTGAAGCCGATGCGGCTGCTCCGGTTCTCCAGCGCCCCGAGGGCAGGGGACCACTCGAGACCGTCGAGTAGTTCGAACGAGGTGGGCGGCCGACGCCGCCCACCTCTTCAGAAAGCTACCAGCGGCCGGCTTCGTGGGGATATGCGAACCGGCCGCCCTCGACTACGATACCGACCGAAGCGCACCTTCGACGCTCCCAGAGGAGACCCCATGGATCTCGAGAAGGCCCTCGCATCGGCCCCCCTGCTGGCCGACCTTGATGCCGGGATCATCAAGCGACTGGCGGAGCAGGGCGTTCGTCGCGTCTATCCGGCCGGGGAATGGATCATTCGCCAGGACGCTCCGGCTTCGGCCCTGTACATCATCCTGCGCGGCCGAGCTCGTGCCGAGAAGGATGGCGAGATGGACCGCACGCCCAGCGAGCTCTATCCCGGAGACTTCTTCGGCGAGCTGGCGCTGATCGAGGATCACCCTCGGACCGCGAGCGTGCTGGCGGTGGAAGAGACGGAATGCATCCTCTTCGTCGCCTGGGAGTTCACGGCGCTCCTGAAGGAGCACCCGCAGATGGCCGTGCCGATCATGAACGCACTCATCAAGCGCCTGCATCGGCGAGAGCACAAGCCGGACGCCTAGCGCGGGTTGTCGGCGACGGCCGCCAGCACGGCCTTGACCTCGAATGGGGTCAGCCCCCGGTGCTTCGACAGGATCAGCGCGACCATCGCGGCAACGTGCGGCGCCGCGAAGCTGTTGCCGGTCGCGACGGTCGATCCGCCGTCCTTCCAGGCCATCGGCACATCGACTCCCCACGCACCGAACTCGACCGGTGGAGCGGGGTTGTAGTACAGCCGCAGCGGATCCGGCTCACCGTGGGCCGCCACCGAGAGGACCGATGAGAAGAGCGACGGGTAGCTCGCCGCCGGCACGTTGTTCGCAGCGCTGACGAGCACGACGCGCTTGAAATAGGCCCGATCCACGAGGTCGTGGAAGACCGGGAAGAGCGTTTCGCTCTTCGATGAGAGGCTGAGGTTCAGGACGTCGATTCCCTGGTCGATCGCCCATTCCAGGCCAGCTGCGAACGCCGCGCCCTTGCCGCGGAGATCGGCGCCGAGGACCCGGATCGAGACGAGCTCGACGTCGGGAGCCATCTCCACGATGATCCCGCCGCAGGCCGTGGCGTGCCCGTACAGGTCCTTCCCGTCATCGGGGACCACCTCGGCCTCGTCGTCCTCGAGCTCAACCGCGACGCTCTCCACGACACGTCCCGCCAGGCGTGGATGGTCGGCCTCGAGGCCGCTGTCGATGATCCCCACCCGGATGCCGGCGCCCGTCGAGCCGCCCCAGGCCCAATCCCGCGAGATGCCTCGCAGCCGCATCCGGCGAGCGAGGCCGGCGATGTTGGAAAAGGGCTCCGACCATGCCGGAAGGTCGAGGCCACTCACGCTCTTCGACGCGCTCGCTGTGCGTGTCGCGCGACCACTTCGAGGATCTCGCCGATGAGGTTGAGGTCGCGCTCGCCGAGGCCGCGCATCAGCGCGACGTGGTCCACCAGCTGCCAGAAGGGACCGGCATCGGGATCGTCGTCGAGGCCTTCGGTGGCCTTCGAGACCACGGATTCGACCTGCTCATCGGTCATCGATTCGTCGGCGATTTGCCCGAGCACCTCCCGCAGGAGGCGGACGGTGTCGCGCTGCACGCGCGTGGCGGTGATGGCGGTGGTGGCCTGCCGCGCGAAGATCGCCAGCAGCTCCATGTCCCGCAGCGAGAAGCTCGGCGAGCCGCGCTTGTCCAGCACCTGGAGGACCCCGATCGTTCCCTCGTCGTCGAGGAGGGGCACACAGGCGATCGAGCGCGGGACGTAGCCGGTGCGCTCGGCCGCCTCCAGGTCGAAGCGCGGATCCGAGGCGACGTCGGTCATCGACAGCCCCTGACCGGTGGAGAAGACGTAGCCGGCGATCCCCTCGGTGGGCTTCACCACCAGGCCCACCGCGCCGGCGCCCTGGGCGCCGGCGGCGACCCGGAACTCGAGCCGATCCGGATCGGTCTCGTGCAGGGCGATGGAGGACGCCTCCGCGTCGAAGAGGCTGGCGGTGGCTTCGACGATCGACTGCAGGAGGCGCTGCTCGACGTCTCCCTGCAGGGTGCGGGCAACAGAAGACCGCCGCCCCACGGCCCGTAAGGCTGTGAGTGCGGCGGTCAGGTCGTCATCGGCGACCACGTTGGTCGCTCAGGCGGTCGGCTTGTGGGCCGAGGTCGGCTTGTGGGCCGAGGTCGGCTTGTGGGCTGACGTTGGCTTGTGAGCGGACGTCGGCTTGTGGGCCGAGGTCGGCTTGTGTGCGTGGCCCTCGACGTCGTTGTCGTCGCGTGCCGAGGTTGGCTTGTGGGCCGAGGTCGGCTTGTGGGCCGAGGTGGGCTTGTGCGCCGAGGTGGGCTTGTGCGCCGAGGTCGGCTTGTGGGCGTGGCCCTCGGTGTCGGTGCCGCTCGCGTTGGTCGGCTTGTGGGCCGAGGTGGGCTTGTGTGCGGACGTCGGCTTGTGAGCGGCAGTTGGCTTATGGGCCGACGTCGGCTTATGGGCATGCCCCTCGGTGTCGAATGGATCGCGCTGGTCGGACATTGTGGTGAACCTCTTCAATCTGCCGAGTGGTCACGCCCCATTGGGGTGGGTGAGCATTCGTTAGTCCGTACGTTACGGATGCGGTCGCGAAAGAATAATGCCTTGCGCGACCGATCCGGTGTCGATTTGCCGACACCCTCCTGGCTAGCGATCGGCACGGTCGGTGAGCGCGGCCAGGTCGTTGATCACCAGGGTGTCATGTTCGATGACGAGCAGCCCGTCCTCGACGAGCTGGCTCAGGAGCTTGTTCACGCTCTGGCGCGTCCCCCCGATCATGGCCGCCAGATCCGATTGGGTGAACGGCCAATCGAGCCGGACCTCGCCGACGGCCTGCGGGTCGCGCTCGCGGGCGAGCCGGACCAGCCGCATCGCCAGCCGCCCGGCGAGGTCCAGGAAGTGGAGCTCCTCCACGTGCCCGGTCAGGCGACGAAGCTCCGCTGCGAGGCCTGACAGGAGGGCCATGCGCAGGCCCCGATCCTGGTCGAGCAGCTGCTGGAACGGCACGCGAGCGAGGCTCAGCGTCTCGACCGGCTCGACGGCCGTGGCCGTGGCCGAGTGCGGGGCGCCGTCGAGCAGCGCGAGCTCGCCAAAGAAGTCTCCTGGTGTCAGCGTGGCGATGATCGCCTCGTCGCCCTCCGAGGACGGGAGGACGATCTTCACCGCCCCGCTCGCCAGGACATGGAGCGAGTCGCCCGGGTCGCCCTGGTGGAAGATCACCTCGTTGCGTCGAAAACGCCGCGTCACCATTGCCCGTGCCAGGACGCTGAGACCCTCCGCCTCGACATGCGCGAAGAGCGCGCATCGGCGGAGGCTCCTGCTCACGAATTCCTCGTCCGCCATCTGTATGCCGACCTCGACGACTGGGCTGGAGGGCGCACGATGCCGCGCCCAATGGCCTCGTGTCAATTCCCCGGCGCTGCTGGGGTGGCAGGCGCCACCGGTATGATGACGGTCGCCGCTCGGGCGGGAGTAGCTCAGTTGGCAGAGCGTCAGCCTTCCAAGCTGAATGTCGCGGGTTCGATCCCCGTCTCCCGCTCCATCGATCGCCTTGTCTAGGTCCGACCGTGCCCTGGATCCAGTGAGAGCGCATCCAGCGCGAGGTCCACGGCGTCGTCCATCGTTCGTCGTGCGCCGTCTTCCCAGGCCTCGGAGAAGACTTCCTCATCGAGCTTGGCCCGTACGAGCTCGAGGGCCTCTTCACGATCTCGCACGACCCAGGCTTCGCCGATGCCGACCTGCTCGCTAAGAGCTGTCGCGCACCCGAGGAGGCGGGCAGCCGTGGTGCAGTCGCCGAGGCGAGCCAGCGCGAGGGCGCTCCCTGACAGGGATCTGGCAATCTCCGCTTGATCGCCGATGCCTCGCTTCAACATGAGACTCTCGTGGTAGAGGGCAATGGCGTCGTGGTCGCGACCTTCCTTTCCCGCCAGCCAACCCAGGGAGCCCAATAGGGCGGCCTCGGCGGCGGTGCTGCCAACCTCGCGCGCCGCGCGTAGACCCTCCTCGTAGAGCTCCCGCGCTCCCGCAAGGTCACCGCTTGTGGCGCGAGTCCAGGCGAGGGTGCGTGTGATCCAGGGGATGAAGTACAGCTCACCGGTCTCGCGGAAGTGACTGAGGCTTTCGTTCAGGAGCTCAGTCGCGCGTTCCCAGTCCCCATCCTGTACGGCTTCCGCGCCAACGCGGAACACGGCTTTGGCGACGCTGGGGGCATCGCCAAGTTTGCGAGCAAGGGCCAGGGCCTCGTCGGCCCAGAGTCGAGCCTCAGAGCGTCGTTTGCCACTGACCTCCGCCAGATCGCTTGCACCGTTCAGCGCTCGGACCCGAGCCGTGCTCGGTGCAGGGTTGGCGTCGAGCGCGCGGCCAATGTGACCGAGGCCCTCCACCGCGTGGCCCCGCGCCATCCAGAAGTCCGGAAGTGCGCCCGCCAGTTGCAGCCACGACGCGGCAGGCCCCACGTTCGCGAAATGATCGAGCGCGGCGCGCAGGTTCTCGACATCCTCCTGGAGCCGATCCACCCACGCGTGGCTGCCCATCAACACCTCCTGCTCGAGGTGCGGGAATGCCTCCTCTGCCAGGGCGAGGAAATGCTCGGCCGAGCGGCGACGAATCTCGTCCACCTCACCCGACGCCGCGAATGCCTCGACCGCGAACTCCCGGATGGTCTCGAGCATCCAGAACCGATCGTGGGTGCGGCGCACCAGGCTCTTGTCGACGAGCGACTGCAACGTATCCAGATCGGCCTCGGCGACCTGCTCGACGGTCGCCAGCGAGGCACCGCCGCGGAAGACGGCAAGGCGAGCGAAGAGCCGCTGCTCATCGGGGGTGAGCAGGTCGTGCGACCACGCGATGGTGGCGCGGAGCGTCTGCTGGCGGGGATCGGCATCCCGTCCGCCCTTGAGCAGGTCGAGCCGTGCCGACAGCCGCTCGAGGATCTGTGCGGGGGTCAGGACGCCCGCCCGGGCAGCGGCCAGCTCGATGGCGAGCGGCAGGTTGTCCAGGGCCTGGCACAGGCGGAGGATCGTGTCATCGGGCTCGGTCTGCGCTCGGGCACAGAACAGGTCCACCGCCTCGGGGTCGGCCAGGGGGGCAACCGGGTACTCGACCTCGCCACGGACACGGAGCCGTTCGCGGGTGGTGACCAGCAGGCGGAGGTTCGGGCACATTTCGACGAGATCCGCCAGCTCCGGCGCGGCCCCGACGACCTGCTCGAGGTTGTCGAGCAGGAGGAGCATCTCCCGTTCACCGATGTGGTCGGCCAGACCACCCTTGGCTCCCAGGGTCTGGCCGATCGTCTCGCTGACCAGCGCCGGGTCGCGGAGTGGGGCAAGAGCCACCCAGAACACGCCGGCCTTGAACTCGGGCACCAGCGCGGCCGCCGCCTCGATGCCGAGGCGCGTCTTGCCCGAGCCACCCGGTCCGGTCAGGCTGACCAGGCGGGCCCCGTCCCGCAGCAATGCCGCGATCGCAGCGACCTCCGTCTCCCGGCCCACGAAGGAGCTGGCTGGGTGGGGCAGGTTCGTATTGGAGATCGTCTTGAGAGGCGGGAAGCGCTCATCGCCGAGCTGGAAGATCGGCATCGGCTCATGGAAATCCTTGAGGCGGTGCTCGCCCAGGTCACGCAGGCCATCGGTCCCGATGAGCGCGACGGTGGCGGCCGAGACCAGCACCTGCCCACCGTGGCCGGCGGCACCGATCCGCGCGCCGTGATGCACATCGGAGCCGACGTACCCCTCATCGGTCAGCAGGGGGGTGCCGGTGTGCAACCCCATGCGTACCCGGATCGGCCCCGACTTCAGGCCCTCATTGATGGCGCGGGCCGCCGCGATCGCGCCCAGCTCGGTTGGAAAGGCGACGAAGAAGGCATCGCCCTGGGTGTCGACCTCGACGCCACCTTGCGCGCCGAATGCCTCACGCACGATCCGTCGGTGCTCGGCCAGGGCTTCGGCGTACCCGGCTGGTCCAAGCTCGTGAAGCAGCTTCGTCGAACCTTCGACGTCGGTGAACAGGAAGGTGACAGTGCCGGAGGGCAGATCGCGCGGCATGCTTCAATGATGCGCCTGTGGCAACTCCGGTTAAAGGCGCGCGCAGACGATCGGCAGTGATGAACTATTGACACGAGTCGTATATTGACTATATGACTCGTATCGCGACTTCGCCGGGGCGCGCATACTCCAGCCAATTGCGTGCGCAGCAGGCCGAGGAGACGCGATCGAGGATCCTCGACGCCACGATCCGTGTCATGGCGCGCGGCGTCGGCACCCTCTCAATCCCCGACGTGGCGCGCGATGCCCGCGTGTCAGTGCCCACCGTCTACCGGCACTTCGGCACGAAGGCTGCACTCCTGGCGGCTGTCCATCCCCACCTGGGACGTCGCGCCGGGATTGGCGAGGTGGTCGAACCCACGTCCGTCGACGAGTTCCGCGAGATGGTCCGCACGGTCTTCAGCCGGCTCGAGTCCCTCGGTGAAGAGGCCCGAGTGGCGATGTCCGGCCCAGCCGCGGATGAGGCGCGCCGCGGCCAGATGCCGCAGCGCTACGCCATGAGCCGCCGGTTCGCGTCGACCGTCATGCCAGGTCTGGATGAGGCTGACCAGGACCGGCTGGCACGTGTCCTGATCGTCCTGGCCAGCTCCGGGGCGATGCGGACGTGGCGAGACCATCTCGGCCTGTCCGTCGATGTGGCGGCCGAGGACATCCACTGGCTGCTCCGAACCCTGACCGCACCGGCACCGAAGAGGAAGCACCGATGATCAGCCCCCCTGCCCTGCGACGCCTCATTGACGTCCGCCTCACCGATGCTGCCGAGGTCGGCGGCAAGGCGGCAAGCCTCGGTGAACTGCTGGCCGATGGCGTCCACGTGCCCGATGGCGTCGTCCTCCCTGCCGGGGCTGAGGACCTGTCGCCCGAGGAGCGGGCGTCCCTGCTCCAGGACTCGACCGCCCACCTCGGTGCGGGCCCGTTTGCGGTCCGTTCGAGCGGCGTTTCAGAGGACGGGAACGAGCGATCGTTCGCCGGCATGTTCGAATCCGTCCTGAACGTGTCTCGCGAGGATCTCGCGGGCGCCGTCGACCGATGCCTCGCCAGTGCCGAGACGAGCCGCGTGGCCGGCTACCACGCCGATGGCGGGGCCGGCATGGCGGTGATCGTCCAGCAGATGGTGCCCGCGGTCGCGGCGGGAGTGGCGCTGACCGCCGACCCGGTGAACGGCGACCGCGATACCTGCGTGGTGACCGCGGTGACCGGGACAGCCGATCGGCTCGTGTCCGGCGAAGCATTCGGCGATGACTGGGTCATCCAGAAGGATCGTGCCATACCGCGGCGGCAGGCCGAGCACGCGATCGATCGCCGCCAGGCCGAAACGGTCGCCCGAGAGGCTCGGCGCATCGCCGCGACTCGAGGCACACCGCAGGACGTCGAGTGGGCGATCGACGGCGACGGAGCGTTGTGGATCGTGCAGGCCCGTCCCATGACCGCGCTGCCGCCCGAGGTCTCATGGGCCTCGCCGGCCCGAGGCGCCTACACGCGACAACTCCGCTTCGGGGAGTGGATCGCCGAGCCGGTCACGCAGCTGTTCGAATCGTGGCTCCTCTCGACCATGGAGGACCGCATCCACGCCTTCTACCTGCAGGAGCTTGGGCAGCGCGCCCCGCGGCCGCTCCATGTGATCGTCAACGGCTGGTACTTCTACTCGCTGATGTGGATCTCGGCGGCATCGATGCTTCGGAGCCTTCCGAGCATCATCGCCCACGTCGCGCGGAACCCGAGGCGCGCCGCCGGTGTGCTCCCGCCGACCGTGCGACACGCGATCCCGCTCATGGAACGCGAGTGGCGGGACGACGTCCAGCCCAGGTATCGCGCCGCGGTCGCTGCGGCTGCGGATCGAGTCGAAACACTCCCGATCAGTGAGCTTCCGGACCTCATCGACGAGCTGGCCGATGCTGCGGGCGAGTCATTCGCCTGGATCACCGCCCTGAGCGGCGCCGCCTACAAGATGGAGATCAACCTCTCGGGCTTCTACGGCCGGCACCTCGCCAAGTCGCTGGGCGGCAACCATCTGCCCCTCCTGGCAGGCTTCGCGCCACCAGCCGGGCCGGATCCGCATGCCGTGGTCTCGATCGACTGGTGGCATCCCCCGACCCAGCTCCCGGAAGTGGCTCGGCCGCCGGAAGACCACGCCAGGGTCGTCGAACGCCGGCTGGCGGCGGAGGCCGCCGCGAAGGCGCTCCTGTCAGCGCAGCCGAAGCGACTCCGAGCCTTCGAGACACTGCTGGCCGAGACCCAGCGCCTGGTCCCGTTGCGCGAAGAGCAGACGCGTGAGTGGACGATTGCCTGGCCGGTGATGCGTCGCGCTGTGGTTCGGATGGGCGAGGCCCTCGCGGAGAAGGGAGCCATCGGCGCGGCCGACGAGATCTTCTTCCTGACCAAGGAAGAGGCCCTGGCTGCGCTCGCGGGCGAGCCGCTGGCCCCAACCGTCAACGTCGCCGAACGCCGTGCAACTCGAGATCTGCAGTCCCGACTTGTGCCACCGGCATTCGTGGGGAATGTCAGCCGGGTCATGCGTTCCATCCCAGGTACCTTCGCGCGGATGATCGGCGCCAGGCCGTCGGACGCCGCCCTGGTATCGGGCTCGCCGGCGTCACCGGGTCGCGTAACCGGGTCCGTCCGGGTCGTGCGCAGCGTGGACGACTTCGACGCGCTCCAGCCTGGCGAGATCCTGGTTGCGCCACTCACCGCGCCGGCGTGGACGCCTCTCTTCACGAAAGCGGCCGCGGTGGTGACCGACGTCGGCAGCGCCGCCTCCCACGCTTCGATCATCGCCCGCGAGTACGGGATCCCGGCGGTCGTGGGTTGCGGGGATGCGACTGCCCGCCTGCGGACGGGGATGCGAGTCACGGTCGACGGCAGCACCGGAAACGTCGAGCCCGGCTAGCTATCACCCGTTCCTTACAATCGCAGGCCAATGGAGACCCCCGCTGCGCTGGCGGCCCTCATCGCCGCAAGCGTCTGGTACGGCCCACCGATCCACATCTGACGATCGGTGCGTGGCTGATACGCCACCGATGCTGCTTCGTATCGTGGTCGATGGCGAGCGCATGGTCGCTCGCCGCGCAGGATTGGAGGGTAGGAGCCACATGTACGCAAGGACGTTCCTGATCGTCGGTGGGGCGGTGCTGCTGCTGCTTGGCCTGGTGGGCTACGCCGGGATCTTCAACAAGGAGAGCACCCCTTGGTTCTGGCTTGACGACGGCGAGAACGTGGCCCACACGTTCCTGGGCATCGTGGCCCTCGCGGCGGTGTACGTTCCCGGACTCAACTCGGCCCTGAAGCCGTACTACCGCGGCATCGTCGCCCTGGTCGGCGTCATCGCGCTCTTCTTCGCCGGCTACGGATTCCTGCAGGCGAGTGGCGCGGACCCGAACACGTTCGGCGTCTCCAACCTCGAGAACCCGTCGGACAACCTGCTGCACCTCGTGGTCGGCATCGTGGCTCTGGCCGCGGCCTGGATGGGCTCGTCGGAGAGGGGAACTTCGGCCGCCTAGGCGGCCGAAGCGCTGCGGAGGTGTCGGGCCGCGGGCCGACGCCTCCGGCCGCCTCGCCATGCTGAGCCTCCTCGTCTTCGGGCACGTCGCCGGGCCGATCGTCCCGTCAGCCATCGCGGTCGCGATCGCTGGGCGCTGGTTCCTCCTGGTGGGGCTCGGCCTCATGGTCGGCGCCTCGTTCGTGGCGACCGTCGTCTATCCGGCTCCACGGCGCTCTCTGCTGCTGCTGTCGGCAGCGGCCTGGCTCGCGTCCGTCGTCGGGCTGGGAATCGTCGTTCTGACGCTGGTCGGCACGGATCTCGACGTCCCGCTGTGGCGAGTCGCCGTCCTGCGCAGCGCTCCGCTGCTGGTGGCTGGAATCGCCATCCTGGCCGAGCGTGGCGCAGCGCAGCCGACCACGCGGGGGATGGCCACCATCGGCATCGCCGCGGCGGCGGCCATGCTTGCCGACGTCGGCACGACGCACCTCTCCCATGCGGCAGAGGCACACCCCGCGCACGTCGAGGTGTTCGTCCATTGGCTGCACGTGGTCGGCGTCGGCACCTGGGTTGGCGGTCTGGCCGCCCTGCTGGTGAGCCTGCCGCGGGAAGGCGGGGCCGCGGTGGCGACGGTGGTCCGCCGGTTCTCGGCGAGCGCCGGGATCGGCATCGGCATCGTGTCGGTGACCGGGCTGATGCGAGCCGTGCAGGAGCTGGGTCCGCTCGACAACCTGCTGACGACCGACTTCGGCCGCCTGCTGGTGGCAAAATCGGTCCTGCTCGTCGCCCTGGCAGCCCTCGGTGCGGGCCAGCGGCTGGTGAGCGTGCCTGCGGCGTCGCGGTGGCTGGGGCCGCTGCGCCGCATCGGCGGCACGGAGCTCGCGGTGGGTGCGGTCGTGCTCCTGCTGGCTTCAGCGCTGGTGAACGTTCCCCCGCCGGGCTAGCCTCGGAGCGTCGTTACCGCAGTTCTTCGGGTGGGCGCACCTCGCTGAATGCCCGCAGGATGAGCAGGTCGTACACGATCTTCAGTCCCCCGCCGATGACGAACGGCAGCCCGGCGAGCGGGACGCTCTGGAGGAGCGGCGTGGCCAGCGACGGAGAGACCGCCGCTCCCAGGCTGCGCGCGATCCCCGTCACCCCCGCCGCCGCCGATCGTTCGTCGCGGTCCACCACCGCGATCGTGTACGACTGGCGGGTCGGGACGTCCATCTGGCTGATGGCGAAGCGCGCCAGCAGCACGCCCACCGCCAGCGGCAGGGTGGGCATCAGCGGCACGAGGATCAGCAGCACGTTGGACGGCAGGTGGGTGAAGACCATCGTGTTGATGAGCCCGATGCGCGCCGCAAGCCGCGCGGCAGCGAGGGCGGAGAAGCCCGCCAGGATGTTCGCGCCGAAGAAGATGGCGCCGAGCGTGGCCGGATCGGCCCCGAATCGCTGGTGGAACCAGTAGGCGATCAGGCTCTGCATCACGAAGCCTCCGGCGAAGGCGTCGAGGCTGAAGAGCGCCGCGAGGCGCAGGACGATCCCGCGGGACCGATGGAGCCCGAGCCGGGTGGCCACGGATGTCCGTTCCGCGACGGGCACCTCGACCGCCTCCGAGACCAACCGGAAGAGGGCCGCCAGGCCGATGCCGACGACGGCATAGCCAACAACGATCCACCGGTACGAGTCGATCGTCGAGCTGCCCGATGCCTGCAGGGCCTGCGCGATGAACCCGGCCACCAGGGCGCCGGATGCCGTTGCCAGCGATCCGGCCAGGTTGTACCAGCCGAAGACGCGGGTCCGGTCGCGATCCGCAAGGGTCTGGGAGAGAGACGCCTGCTCAACCGCCAGGAACGGCCCGACCTCGTTGCCGCTGGGGCTGATCACCCCGATTGTGGCGGCCACCAGCAGGATCCACGGGTCGCGGGCGACGGCGAAGACAATCCCGGCGAGGAGCATGAGGGCGGCCCCCGCGATGAGGATCCGCCGCCGCCCCAGGCGGTCGGCGTGGGTCGTCAACCAGAGGCTGATCGCCGCGTCCCCGAGCAGGGTGAGGGTCAGGATCAGGCCAACCGTCACCCCGTCGAGGCCCAGGGCCACGAGGTACAGGACCAGCACGACCGAGAGGAGGCCGTACCCGAACATGCGCAGGATGCGCGTGGCAAACAGCAGTCGAGCATCGCCGGTCATCCGTTCGGCAAGGCTAGCCCAGCGTCGAGGGCTACTGACGGGTGAAGTCGACCAGGCTCAGCGTCCCGGAGCCGCCCAGGACGGTCTCCTCGAACACGACACCGATTCCCGGGGCATACCACTTCCGCTCGTGGACGCTCGGCGTCAGAAGGCTCCAGTCCTCGGTGACCAGGATCCGGTCGTAGGAATTGGCCGGAACGGTGATGCTCTGGTCGCGCTCGTAGACCCTCGCCACATCCTCGGCCTCACCCGCGTAGAACTCCTGTCGATAGGTGTCACCGACCCGCGGGTCGGCCAGCATGATGATCCCCGGCAGGGCGCCGTCGACGCCCGCCTCCCATGACCCTTCCGTGCTGGTGATCTGGCCGTTCTCGTACTCGGCGGTCTGCTCGCCGAAATACCAGATGTTCCCGAAATCGTCAGCGGCGTACCAGTCGACGGTGTCCTCCTGGAGCTCGCCATCGACGAAGACCCGGTCGGTGATGACGTGGGTGGTGACGCCCATGATCACCTTCGTCTCCGCGGTGATCGTCACCTCCACGCGCTCACCGCCACCCTCAAACACCGTCGCAAATCCGGGCTGGAGCGGGAAGTAGTCGTTCACGATCGGGTTGTCGAAGTCCGCCGGATCGATCACCGGCGCGTAGGCCTCGCCCTCAACGAGGGCAGCCGGAATGCGGTTCGTGGGCACCTGGGCCGCGCAGGCAGCGAAAACGGCCAGTGGTGCCAGTGCCACAAGCCCGGTCAGGCCGCGACGGAGGGCCATGGACAAGTTCTACACCCGCTGGCAAGCGGGCCAGGCTCGTGGGGACGCGTCGCCCCTCGCCGAGACGATGTCCCACAATGCGCCGATGGCAAAGCTTCCACTCGCGCTTGCGAGCCTGGTCCTGGTGCTCGGCAGCGCATCGTGTGGCTCACCGCCTTCGCCCGTCCCGAGCCCGTCTTCGGAGCCGACCCCGAGCCCGACGGCCGTCCCAACCCCGGATGCGGTCGCGCCAACCGTCACGACCCAGGATCCCGCCGCGGGCGGCCTGCTCGACGACGCCGGCATCACCGTCAGCTTCAGTGAGCCCGTCCGGGCGGTTGACGGCGCGTCCTTTCAGCTGACCTCCGAGGGTGGGGTGATCAGCGCGATCGTGAGCCTCGATCCGGACGGCCTCGGCGCGACGCTGAAGCCGGATGTGACGCTCTCGTTCGCGACCACTTACACGGTCACGCTGAGCGGCCTGGTGCACGACCTTGCGGGGAATCGGCTGGCACGGACGAGCTGGAACGTGGCCACCACCAACCGCGTCAGCTTCGCCCCCGGGACCTACACCGGCTACCAGTTCGGAGACTCGCCGGCCCACCTGACAGCCCTGAAGCGCTCGACGCTGACCTCCCCCTCCACGGCGACGGCCAGCGCCTGGCAGACCATGGACGATGCCGGCTACCTGCTCATCGACGCTGGCATCTGGGCCGGCTACTGGGTCCACGGCGAGCCGGACGGGACAGCATTGGACGACCTCACCGCGGCGCTCCCGGGCCTTCCAGCCTGCGATTACGTGGACCTGCCGGCAGCGCGCACGGCATACGGACAGTGGGGCACCACCGTCCTGGACACGGTCTTCCAGCTGCCTGACGGCTACGTGCCTCCCGACCTGGTGGATACATCCCAGGCCGGGCTGAACGGCTCGTACTACGTCCGGGCCATCGCGCAGGAGGACCTGGCGGCCATGATCGAGGCCGCAGGTTCGGCCGGGGCGCGCCTTGCCGTCCAGTCGGCCTATCGGTCGTACGCGGGGCAGGTCCTCACCTTCAATGGCTGGGTCAACCAGTCCGGGTACGCCCAGGCACTTCGCGTCTCCGCTCGTCCCGGACATTCGGAGCATCAGCTCGGGACGGCGATCGACTTCAAGACCGTTGGCGGCATCGCACCCTGGCGCTACGCGGACTGGGCAACCAGCACCGAGGGCGCCTGGCTGGCAGCGAACGCGTGGAAGTTCGGCTGGCTCATGAGCTACCCAAAGGGCAGCAGCGCGCTCAGCTGCTACAGCTACGAACCGTGGCACTACCGCTACGTGGGACGGACCACCGCGGCGGCGGTGCACGCCGCCGGGGTCACCCTGCGGGAGTGGCTCTGGTCACAGGGCTACGGCGTCCACTAGCCGACCGGCCTAGCCGATTGCTCCCGCCTTTCGCAACGCCGCGATCTCCTCGGGAGTCAGCCCTGCGTCGGCCAGGATCTCGTCCGCGTCGCCGCTGAAGCGAGGCGGCGCGCTCCTGATGGGCAACCGCTCCCCGTCGATCCGGATCGGCGAGGGGGCCAGCCGCATCCCGTCCGAGGCCTGCGTCCAGCCACCGTCATGCGCCGCCTCCATGGACGCGAGGGCCTCGCTGACCGAGTTCACCGGCCCCGATGGAACGTCCGCCGCGGTGAGCGCCGCCACCAGCTCGTCCCGCCCCCATTCGCCGATCCGCACCGCCAGCAGCGGGACCAGCTCGTCCCGTGCGGCGAGCCGATCCTCGTTGGTGGCGAACCGTGGGTCCGGAGCCAGCTCCAGGACGGCGAGGAGGCGCTCGAACTGCGCGTCGTTGCCGACCGCCACCACCAGGTGGCCATCACGTGCCGCGAAGACCTGGTACGGCACGATGTCCGGGTGGCCGGTCCCCCATCGTTTGGGCTCCTCCCCCGTCGCGAGATGATGCCCGAGCACGTTGGTGAGGCTCGCCACGCCCGACTCGATGAGGCTGACCGACGCGTGCAGGCCGTCGGCCCGCCCGCGCTCCCTGGCCACCAGCCCGGCGAGGGCCCCGATCGCGGCCTGCAGTCCGGCAGTCAGGTCGAGCACCGCAACGCCCACCTTCATCGGGCCGCCGTACGGTTCGCCGGTGACTGACATCAGCCCGCTGACCGCCTGCGCGACCAGGTCGTAGGCCGGGCGCTCCGCCGCGTCGCCGTCGCCAGGAAAGCCGCCGATGGTGGCCACCACGAGGCTGGGATGAGTGGTGCGGAGGCGATCCGCGTCGAGCCCCAGGGCGGCCGCCACGGAGGGCTGGTAGTTGTGCAGCAGGATGTCGCATTGGCCGGCGAGCCGATCCAGCAGGGCCCGGCCGGCCTTGGTCTTGAGGTTGACCACCAGGCTGCGCTTGTTGCGGTTGACCGATGCGAAATAGGCGCTGCGTCGATCGCCCGGGTCACCCCACCAGGGAGGACCCCAGCCGCGCGTCTCGTCGCCATTCGGCGGCTCGACCTTCCAGATCTCGGCACCCAGGTCGCCGAGCAGCATGCTCGCGATCGGCCCGGCGTAGACCCGCGAGCAGTCCAGCACCCGAATCCCGTCGAGGGGCAGGGTCGACGCCATCTCTAGCCCGCGCTGAGGAGGATGTGCCGGCCAGAGCGCCGGCGGAGGCGGGCGAGCGTCGGCCCGACCACGCGAACGCCACAGGTGGCGCAGCGGGTCCAGCGACCGTCGCGGACCAACCGGACCGTGTGCTCCGCCACCAGCACGCGCTGCGGGGCGCGCTGTCCGGCCAGTGCATGGAGCGCGTCTCGCCGGGCGTGCCACGCCTCGTCCGCGCCGGGCATCCCCGCCGCCCGCGCGTGGCGCAGGGCGCTCGGATAGCGGCCGCCCTCGTGGACCAGGACGTCGGCATCGGGGATGTCGTACCTGCGGTACAGGTCGAACGCGATCTCGTAGAAGCGGGCGTCATGATGCTGGACCCGTCCGCGGCGCCGCCGCGGGACCGGGCCAAGCCAATGCGCCAGCTCGTGCAGCAACGTGAGGCGCTGGTCGATGGGGTCGGTCCCGGCGGTCACCGAGAGGCTGCCCTCCGACCGTCGTGTCACGCCGGACGAGCCCGGACGGCGTGCGTTCCGCCATCGCACGAGCGGCACGGCGACGCCGGCCGCGGCGCACACCTCGTGGACCATCGCGCTTGCCCACTGGGGTGCCATCAGCGGCGTCGGTCCCGGGCGCGAAGCAGCTCACCAAGCTCGCGCAGCCACGCCTCGAGCGCGGGATCGGTGTACGTATAGGCGTCGTAGGTGTAGCCGACCATCGCCGCACCGTGGGTCGCGGCGTACTCAGCCGCGGACCGGGAGCGCCACGGGAAGAGAGTCGCGGCCTTGGCTTCGCGCTCCGCATCGGCCGGGGGCCGCCCCTCGGATGCGACGCGCGCCTCGTGCCGCGAGCGCCAGCGATCGGTCAATCGGTCGAGGCGCTGACGGCGTGAATCGGTCACCGAGCGGCAACATCGGCTCCCGCTGAGCCGACCTCGTAGAGGCCAAGTCGCGCCACCGCCCGCTGGAGCCAGGCGGGGGCCCACCAATTCACGCGGCCCATGACTCGCATGAACGCCGGGACGAGCAGGCCGCGGACGATGGTCGCGTCGATGAGGATCGCCAGCGACATCGTCACCCCCAGCGCCTTGATGGAGGTGATGCTCGACATCCCGAACGCGGCGAACACCGCGACCATGATGAGCGCCGCCCCAGTGATCATCCCGCCGGTGATGCCGATCCCCTCGGCCACGGCTCGCGTGTTGTTGCCGGTCGCCAGGTATCGCTCCCGGATTCGCGACAGGAGCAGCACCTCGTAGTCCATCGAGAGGCCGAACAGGATGGCGAACATGATGATCGGCTCCCATGCGCCGATGGTGTGCGAGGTCTCGAAACCCAGCAGCTCGCTCAGGTTCCCGTCCTGGAAGATCCAGACCAGCGCACCGAAGCTGGCGGTGACGCTGATCATGCTCATCAGCACCGCCTTGATCGGCAGGAAGACCGATCCGAAGGTCAGGAAGAGGACGATGCTCGTGACGAGCACGACGATCAGGATCGCGATCGGGACCGAGGCATTGAAGCTCGCCATGAAGTCCGCCGAGCGAGAGGGCAGCCCGGCCGTCAGGACCGCAGCGCCCTCGGGCGCCGAGATGGTGCGGATCCGCGCAACGAGGGCGCGCCCGTCGTCAGAGTCCGGGACGTAGTCGGAGAAGACCCGCAGCTTCGTCGTGTCGCGTGCCAGCCAGTCGGCGATGTACTCGTTCAGCGCCGACGGTCGATCCGCAGCTGGCTCCGCCAGCAACGGCCGATACGCATCGGCGGTCAGGCCCGGCGGCGGCGTCAGGACGCTCTCGACGTCCGTAACCTTTGAGTCCGTGGCGCGGACCACCCTCGTGTACTCATCGATCTGCGCCTGTCGCTCGAGTGAGAGGACGCCGCCCGGCTCCTCCTCGGACCATGTCATCACCACGCTGATCGGATCGCTCTCACCGCCAGGGAACTTGTCGGCGATGACCTCGAAGCCGATCCGCGACGGGACCGGCGGCAGGTCGGACAGGTTCTGCCCGGTCGAAAGCTGGATCCCGAGGAAGGGCGAGCCGGCGACGAGCAGGACGACGACCACCGGGACCGCAACGAGGAACGGCCGCCGCATGACCCGCGCGGCGATCCACGACCAGACGCCGCGCCCCTGGCGGCGATCCGCGGCCTCGGTGTCGTCCTCGATCAGGCGCAGGAAGCCGGGGAGCGGGACCCGGAACCGGTTGACGCGGGGTCCCAGCAGCGCGAGGAGGGCGGGCAGCACGGTCAGGCCGAAGACGAGGGTCGAGACGACGGTGATGATCCCGCCGAGTCCCATGCTGCGCAGCGCCGCGGCGTCGAAGACAACGAGCGAGGAGAGCCCTACCGCCACCGCGATTCCGGAGACCGCCACCGCCTTCCCGACGCTCCCCATCATTCGCTCGAGGGCGATCTCGACGTCGTGATGGCGGAGCTCCTCCCGGAAGCGGCTGACCATGAAGAGGGAATAGTCGATCGCCAGCGCCAGGCCGATCATCGTGGCGATGTTCGTAACGAAGATGCTCATGTCGGTGACATTGGCGAGGAGGCTGATGGCGGCGAATGCGGTCGGCATCGCGAAACCGGCGATCACCAGCGGCAGCGCGGCCCCGATCAGCGTGCCGAAGACGGCGAGCAGGATCAGCAGCGCGATGGGCAGGCTGATCGCCTCGGCCTGGAAGAGGTCCGTCTCGATCTTCGCGTTGAACTCGTGGTAGACCTGCGGGATCCCGGTCACCCACATCTTCACGCCTGGCGGGCGCTCCACCTCCTCAGCGAGCCGTCCGGCATCGTTGACGGCCTCCTCGACGCCCTTGTCGAGGAACACGGCCGCCATGGTGGTCGTGCCGTCCTTGCTCAGCAGCGCCGGCGCGCCGGTTCCCCTGTACGTCTGGATCTTGGTCACCGCCGGGTCGTCGGCGAGCCGGGCCAGGCTGGCCTCGACGGTCGCCTGGAACTCGTCCGAGGCGGCGTTGCCGGCGGGGTCCTCGTAGACGACCAGCATCGTGGTGGCTTCGCTGCCGAACCGGTCGGCGATCAGCGCGGCCGCACGCTGCTCCTCGGAGCCGTCGATCACCCAGCCGCCCTGGATCAGGGTCCCGCCGGAGGTGGCCGCCCACGCGTTGATGCCGATCACGATCGCCAGGCCGATGATCGGCAGCCAGCGCCGGAAGCGATAGTCGAAGCGGCCGACCGCGGCGAAGATGCCGGTCGGGTGCAGCTCTCGGACGTGCCCGGCCGGCGGCGACGGGGCAGGGGCTGTGGACAAGGTTCACCTCGGGTGAGTGGTGGTTCGCGATTCGCCGGGGCGAAGGGTACAGGGTCGTTATGATCCGCGCGTGAATCGCCCAGCGGTGGCCGCGTGAGCAACCTCGCCCCCACCGCGTGGTGGCGTGGGCTGGGCGGGCTGACCCGCTCCGGCAGCGCGCTGGAGGGCCTCTCCTGGGCGCTCTACGACTTCGCCAACACCATCTTCTCCTTCGCCATCGTCAGCTTCGCGATGAGCCTGTGGGCGATCGAGTTCCTTGGCGAGGCCGGTGGCCAGTTCTGGTTCACCTTCGCCGTCAGCGCCTCGGTCCTGATCAACGCGGCGGTCTCGCCGGTGCTGGGCGCGATGAGCGACCGGACCGGCCGCCGCAAGCCGTTCCTCGGCGTCTTCACCGCACTCGCCATCCTGCCGACCCTCTTCATCGGCTTCGTGAGCATCGGGATCGGCCTCCTCTTCTTCGCCATCGCCAACTTCGCCTACCAGGCCGCGCTCATCTATTACGACGCGCTGCTGCCCGACGTGGCGCGTCCCGACACGCGCGGCCGGCTGTCCGGGGTGGGGGTCGCCCTCGGCTACCTGGGGACGATCGTGTCGGGGCTCCTCTTCAAGCTCACGACCGATGCCGACGGCGACTCGACGGCGGCCTCGTTCCTGCTGGTCGGCTCGCTCTTCGCGGTGTTCGCGGCGCCGATCTTCCTGCGCGTCCGCGAGCGCACCCCGCGCGGCGAGCAGTTCCGCATGATCGACGCGCTCCGCTCCTGGAGCCAGCTGCGGGCCACGATCCGGCATGCCCAGGAGACCCCCGGCCTTCTGCGATTCATCGTGGGCCGCTTCTTCTACAGCGACCCGGTGAATACGGCCATCGTGGTGATGAGCGCCTTCGCCACCCAGGCCATCGGCTTCACCTCGGCTGAGGCGCTGAACATCCTGCTGCTGCTGACCGTGGTGGCGGTGATCGCGTCCTTCTGGTGGGGCCGGCTGGTCGATCGGATCGGTCCCAAGCACACCCTCCTCTGGGTCCTCGTCTCCTGGACGGCCGGGCTGCTGCTGCTCGGGCTGGTGCTCGACAAGGTTCCGTTCCTGATCGCCGGGGCCGTCCTCGGCTCCGGGCTGGGCGGCGTGGCGGTGACCGACCGGCTGCTGTTGCTGCGCCTGGCCCGTCCCGATCAGGTCGGCGAGATGCTCGGCCTCTACGGGCTGGCGGGCAAGTTCAGCGCGGTCATCGGCCCGATCGCGTACGGCTCGATCGTCGGCCTCCTGCTGGCGCCGATTGGGAAGGCCGCGTACCAGATCGCCATCCTGTCGCTCCTGGTGCTGATGGTCATCGGCTTCCTCATCGTGCGGAAGATCCCCGACGTGAAGCCGCGGCCGGAGCAGGAGGAGCGGTACCGCCCGATCGAGCCGGCCATCGTGCCACCGGGAGAGGCGCCATGACCCTGGTCGTCGCGCACCGGGGCGCCGATGCGGTCGCCCCGGAGAACACGATGGAGGCGTACCGGCTCGCGGTCGAGATGGGGGCGGATGCCGTCGAGCTGGACGTGCACCTGACCGCCGACGGGAAGCTGGCCCTGATGCACGACGAGACCGTGGAGCGCACCACCGACCTGACCGGCTCCATCGCCTCGATGACGATGAAGCAGCTGCGCACCGCGGACGCGGGCTTCCGGTTCGAGGCGCCCGACGGCTCGTTCCCGTTCCGAGGCAAGGGGCTGAAGGTGCCGACCCTGCCGGAGGTGCTCGAGTGGCTGCCCGCCGGCACGGGGCTGGTGGTCGAGGTGAAGGCCCGCGCCGCCACAGCGCCGACCATCGCCGCACTACGGAGCTCCCGCGTCCGGGAGGCGGGAGCGGTGAGCATCATCAGCTTCGACGAGCGAGTGATCGAGGAGTCGCGCGAGCTCGACCCGGAGATTCCGACCGGCTACCTGCTGGTCCCCTCGCAGCCGATCGAGGCCGCGCTCATCTACGCGGTCGAGCACGGGCACGCGGCCGTCCATCCCTGGGATGGCGACCTCGGCCTCGATCCCTCCTCGATCCTCCAGGTGGCGGCCGCCTACGGCCGGCTGATGGGCTGCTACGTGGTCAACGACCCCGAACGAATGCAGCAGCTTGCCGCGCTGGGGCTGTGGGGCTTCGTGACCGATGCGCCCGACGTCGGCCGGCAGGCGCTCGGCCCTCGGGCGGGCTAGCCCAGAGCGCGCTGCGCGGCCTCGGGCGTATCCACGCCGAAGGCCACCTCCACCTTGTCGCCATCCATGCCGCTGACGAACATCAGCTCGATGTTGATGCCTGCGTCCGCGAGCTTGCGGGCGGCGGCGGCGAGCGTTCCAGGGCGATGCTCGAGGCTGGCGTGGACGAGCGGCACCTCGCGGTAGACCCACCCCTTCTCCCCCAGCGCATTGCGCGTGCCGGACTCGTCGTCCGTGGTGAAGGAGACGGTCCCGAGCTCGCCCGAGGTGGCTCCGACGACGCCGGTGATGTTGATCCCCTTCTCGGCGACGGCCTCGGCGATCAGAGCCAGGCTCCCCGGCCGGTTCGGCAGCTCGACGATGAATGCGTTCATGCGCTCCTCCTTCGCTGGTCGAATCGGAATCGGACGAGTGTACAGGTGCCCGTCATCCTCGCTACCCTGCGCCAATGACCTACAGCATCGTCGCCCGCGACCCGGAGACGGGGCGCTTTGGAGTCGCCGTCCAGTCGCATTTCCTGAGCGTCGGCCCGGTCGTCCCGTGGCTCGAGGCCGGCGTCGGGGCGATCGCCACCCAGGCCTCGGTGAACATCAGCTTCGGACCGATCGGGCTCGAGATGCTGCGCGCGGGACAGTCGGCGGCCGAGGTGGTCGCGTCCCTCACCGGGGGCGACGAGCGCGCCGCGATCCGCCAGCTGGGCGTGGTGGACACGGAGGGCCGAGCAGCGGCGCACACCGGATCCGAGTGCATCCCGGCCTGCGGTCACCACGTCGGCGACGGGTACACGGTGCAGGGCAACCTGCTGGAGCGCGACACTTGCTGGCCGGCCATGGCCGATGCCTACGAGACGGCGCTGACCCGCGGGGAGCCATTCGTCGAGCGCCTCTTGCTCGCGCTGGAGGCGGCGGAACGAGAAGGCGGGGATGTCCGCGGTCGCCAGTCGGCCGCGATCATGGTGGTCGACGGCAAGGTGCGGCCCACCAGGTGGCGGGGACGGCTCTGGGGCGGCCGCCTGATGGACCTGCGGATCGAGGACCATGCCGACCCGGTCCCCGAGCTGCGGCGAATCGTCACCATGCAGCTGGCATACGACCTCTCCGACAGTGACGGCGACGCCGCGCGCGCGGGGCAGTCGGCGGCGGACCGGTACGCGCAGGTACGGAAGCTGGCGCCGGACGCCTACGAGCTGGTCTTCTGGACGGGCCTGGAGCTGGCCACCGCGGGAGACATCGAGGCGGGCCGTCGTGAGCTGCAGATCGCCTTCGCGGCCGACAGCCGATGGCGTACGACGCTCCAGCACCTGGCCGATGCCGGCCGGGAAGGCGTCACTCCCGAGCTCGCGGCCTCGCTGCTTGGGTAGGCGCGGCTACCAGTTGGTCGCCGTCGAGGCCTGGATCTCGCCCACCGACTCGAGCCAGCGCTCGGCATCGATCGCCGCGCGGCAGCCGTCTCCCGCGGCGGTGACCGCCTGACGGTAGAGGTGGTCGTGGACGTCGCCGGCCACGAAGACCCCGTCGATCTTCGTCCCCGTCCCGCCATCAACGACGCAGTAGCCGCGCGCATCGAGGTCGAGCTGCCCCGCGAACAGGTCGGTGTTCGGCTTGTAGCCGATGGCGACGAAGAGGCCCTGGACGGCGAGCGTCGACTCCTCCCCGGTCACCGTGTCGCGCAGCGCCAGCTCGTTGACGGTCATATCGCCGCGCACGTCGGTGACCTCGGTGTTCCAACGGATCTCGACCTTGGGGTGCGCAAAGGCGCGGTCCTGCATGATCTTGCTGCCGCGGAACGCCTCGCGCCGCACGAGCATGGTGACCTTCGACGCGAAGCGGGTCAGGAAGAGCGCCTCCTCGAGCGCCGTGTCGCCACCGCCGACCACGGCGATCTCCCGGTCCCGGAAGAAGAATCCGTCGCAGGTGGCGCAGGCGCTCACCCCACGACCGCGGAACTGCTCTTCGGATTCGAGCCCCAGCCATAGCGCCGAGGCGCCGGTGGCGACGATCACGGCATCGGCCTGGTACTCGTCGTCGCCCACCCAGAGCCGATGCGGACGCTGGCTGAAGTCCACGCGGGTCACATCCTTGTCGAGCAGCTTGCTGCCGAAGCGCTCGGCCTGGTCGCGGAAGAGCTGCATCAGCTCGGGGCCCTGGATCCCGCCGGGGAAGCCGGGGTAGTTCTCCACGTCGGAGGTGATCATCAGCTGCCCGAGCGGGGTGTTCCCGGCGAAGACCATCGGCTCGAGGTTCGCACGGGCGGCGTAGATGGCTGCGGTCAGTCCTGCGGGCCCCGACCCGATGATGGCGAGCTTGTGATGCCGGGTATCGGTGCCCTCGGCGGGCGTGCCGGTGCTGGGCGGAACGGTCGCGGTCATGACGCCAATACTAGAGCATCAGTGCTTGCGCAACAACGCAAACTGAGCATGATCGGACCCGAACCGATACGATGCGTCGCGTGATCGATCGTCGCCAGACCGTGAGCGTGGACGTCGGCGGAGTCATGATCGGCTCCGGACACCCGATCGTGGTCCAGTCGATGACGAACACCGACACCGCCGACGCGGATGGCACCGCCATCCAGGTCGCGCAGCTTGCTCATGCCGGGTCCGAGCTGGTGCGGGTGACCGTCAACAACGACGCCGCGGCTCAGGCGGTGCCGGTGATCCGCGAGAAGCTCGATCGGCTCGGCGTGGGCGTGCCGATCATCGGCGACTTCCACTACAACGGCCACCTGCTCCTGACGAAGTACCCCGCCTGCGCGGCCGCCCTGGCCAAGTACCGCATCAACCCCGGCAACGTGGGCACGAAGCGCCACGACGAGCAGTTCCGTGCCATCGTCGAGGTGGCGATCGCGAACGGCAAGCCGGTCCGCATCGGTGTCAACTGGGGCTCCCTCGACCAGCAGCTGCTCACCGAGCTGATGGACGAGAACGCCGCGCTGGCCGAGCCGCGCGACTCACGCGACGTGATGATCGACGCGATGCTGGAGTCTGCGCTCCGCTCAGCCACGCTCGCCGAGGAGACCGGACTCGGTCATGACCGGATCGTCATCTCAGCCAAGGTGAGCGGCGTGCAGGACCTGGTCGAGGTCTACACCCGGCTCGCCGAGCGCTGCGACTACCCCCTCCACCTGGGCCTGACCGAGGCCGGGATGGGTTCGCGCGGGATCATCTCGTCCACGGCGGGACTGGCGATCCTGCTCCAGCGCGGAATCGGTGACACGATCCGCGTCAGCCTCACCCCGGCGCCCGAAGGCGACCGGACCGAGGAGGTCCAGATCGCCCAGCAGGTCCTCCAGTCGCTGGGGCTGCGCAGCTTCACGCCGCAGGTCAGCGCCTGCCCGGGCTGCGGCCGAACCACCTCGACCTTCTTCCAGGAGATGGCCCGCGACATCGGCGCCTACCTGCGCGAACAGATGCCGGTCTGGAGCCGCACCCACCCGGGCGTCGAGGAGCTGAAGGTGGCGGTGATGGGCTGCGTCGTCAACGGGCCGGGCGAGAGCAAGCACGCCGATATCGGGATCAGCCTGCCCGGCACGTTCGAGGAGCCGGTGGCGCCGGTCTTCGTCGACGGGGAGCTGCGCACGACGCTGCGCGGCGACGATATCGTGCCGCGCTTCCTCGAGATCCTCGAGGAGTACGTCGCCCGGCGCTACCCCGAGACGGTCGCAGCCACGCCCTGACGGCGCGGGGTCAGCCCGGCAGCGACGGGCAGTAGGCCGCCTTCGAGGGCTTCCCGATGTCGCTCCCCGGTCGGACCCGGTCGAACTTCGCCGTCCCGTCCTTCGCGACATCGACCCGGACGATCAGGTCGCTCTCCCCGTTGTTCGGGATCCCTTCGGGGAGGTCCGCGTCGGAGTCGAGGACGACCTGCCCATCGACCTCGATGGTGAATGGATCAGCGATCGGGAAGTCGTGAATGTCCGCCGAGCACGTCGCCTGGGTCGCCTCTTCGGCTGGATCGGTGCCGGTGTAGGTGACCGTCACGTCGGCGTCGGACGCGTTCACGATCAGCGCGTGGAGAGTGAAATCGCTGGGGCCGTCGCCGCCTCCATCACCTCCGCAGGCCGCGAGCAGGACTGCCGTCGCCGCCAGCACTGCCAAAGCGCGAACAACGCTGGACCGGATCGGGCGTGGTCGCGAGTGCCGCATGCGCTGGTCCTCCATCAGTCGATCCTCCCTCAGCCCGTCGAGCCGGGGCAATATGCCGTCTTCGCCGGTTTCTGCATCCCGGAGCCAGGCCGGACCCTGTCGAACGTCGCGGTCCCGTCCTTGGCGACGTCAATGCGCACGATGAGATCACTCTCACCATCGTTCGGGATCCCGTCGGGGAGGTCGACGTCGGAGTCGATCACCGTCTCGCCGTCGATCGCGATCACGAAGGGATCGGAGACGGGGTAATCGTGGGTGTCCGCCGAGCATGTCGCCTGCGTCTCGTCGTCGGCAGGCTCCGCGCCGGTATAGCTGATCGTCACGTCGGCGTCAGATGCATTTACGACCATGACGTGGAAGACGCCTGCGACCCCGCCGTTGCCGCTGTCACCTCCGCAGGCGGCGACCAGGATCGTCGTTGCCACCAACATCGCGGCGGCACGCAGGCCAGTGAATCCGATCGGGCGCGGTCGCCGGTGCCACATGGACATCTTCTCCATCGCTGGTGCCTTTCTTGCTTCTGGACCTGCGCGTGACGCCCATAGCCTACGCACCGGCGCAAGTGCCGCGACCGGGAGCGTCACGACGCTGGCAGCGCGGTCAGAAACGTCCAGGCGGCCGCGATGAACGCGATCAACGTGAAGGCGATGATCGCCAGCGGCAGGAGGGCGACGCGGATGTTCTGGCGCACGACCTGGAGCTGCGGATCCACGTGGTCCTGGTGCAGGTCGTGGGTCGTATCGAGCACGAGCCCGTGCTCCTCCGCGTTGGCCGGGACGTTCTGCTCCAAGACCATCACTCCTCTCCCAGGATCTGCGCCAGGCCGCGGTCCAGGTCCGCGGCGCTGAGCTGGCCGATCTGCCGGCCGACGACGACGCCGTCGCGGTCGATGAAGAACGTAACCGGCGGCCAGATGATGCCGAACCTGGTCGCGATGGCGTCGCTCGGATCCATGGCCACCGGCCAGGTGGCTCCCATCCGCGCCATGAATGCTCGAGCGGCCTCCGAGCGATCCTGGAACACGACCCCCACGATCGCGAGTCCATCGGTCTCGTGCGCGGCGGCAGCCGACGTCAGCATCGGGAACTCCTCCACGCAGGGCCCGCACCAGCTCGCCCAGAAGTTGACGATCACTGGCTGGCCGCGGAGGTCCGCGAGGCGGACGGGGTCCCCGTCGAGGTCGGCTAGCGAGAAGGCGGGGGCCAGGTCGCCGACCCGCACGACCGGCGGTACCCCGGGCCGGGCGAGCAGCAGCGCGCCCCACGCCGCGAGGATCAGCAGCGGAGCGATTGCCGCCGCCAGGTACCAGGCGCGCGGGAGGCGCCCGGAGCCGCGGTTGGCGAGCGGTCCGACCTGCGTGCCGGCGGTGGCAGTCATCGCGGTGTCAATGGCCGGCGGCATCGTCGTGCGGGCCCCGCTCGACCTCGTGCCACTCCCTGCTGGCGGCGCGGACCCACGCGACCACGGCATACAGGAAGATCACCAGGCCGGGGATCGCCAGGAACGGGTTGGCGAGCTGGTCGTCGGCCCGGAAGGCGAGGCCGGCGCCAAGCAACGCACCGCCAACCGCCAGGATGACGGGGAGTGCGCTGGGGCTGGGCAGGTGGACGCCGCGCGGCGGCCGCGGCCGCTCCGCCGATACGCTGATGTGGCTCGTGATGGCGTACACGATCGCCAGCACGAAGGTGATTCCGATCGCCAGCAGGAGGTAGCCGAACGCGGTGTCGCTCACTCGCTCATCCTCCTAGCGCAGGAAGTACAGGGTGCCGAAGAGGGCGATCCAGACCACGTCCACGAAGTGCCAGTAGAAGCTGATCGCCTCCACCGCCACGTGGTTCTGCTTGCTGAACTGGCCCTGCGAGGCGCGGGCGGCCAGGATGGTGAGCCCCACCGCCCCACCGAAGACGTGCGCACCGTGGAAGCCGGTGAGCGTGTAGAAGACGGTGCCGAATGCCCCGTCGCTGATCCCGAATCCGAGCGTGGTGTAGTCGTAGATCTGGCCGATCAGGAAGATCACGCCCATGACCAGGGTGAGGAGCGTCCAGTTGCGCATCGCCTTCTGGTCGCCCCGGCGGATGGCCCACACGCCGAACTGCATCGTGAAGCTCGACGCGACCAGGACGATCGTGATCGGCAGGGCGATCGGCAGGATCTCGAGCTCCGGCGCGCCGGCCGGCGGTGCCCACTCCCCGATGTGCACGGCACGCGCGTTGAAGTAGGACGCGAACAGCCCGCCGAAGAACATCACCTCGCTGGCGATGAAGAGGAGCATCCCCACCAGCGGGGTCGGCATCCCGGCCTCGCGGTGGCTCACCTCGGTGTGGGTGGTGATGTCGGCGCTCATGCTGGTCGGCACCTGGACGGTCATTGGTCCTCCACCTTCGCGACGGCGACGTGCTCGGCATCGTGCTTGTGGCGCAGATCGAAGACGGGGCGCTCACTGCGAATCGGTGGCAGCTTGTCGAAGTTGTACGCCGGCGGCGGGGAGGAGGTCGCCCACTCGAGCGTGTTCCCCTCCCATGGGTCGTCGCCAACCTTCTCGCCATTGATGAAGGTGGCGATCACGTTCACCAGGAACGGCAGCACGCTGGCGGCGATCAGGAAGGCGCCGATGGTCGAGACGAGGTTCAGCACCGTCCAGCCCGCATCGGGCGAGTAGTCGCTGATGCGGCGCGGCATCCCCTGGATCCCCAGGATGTGCTGCGGGAAGAAGGCCAGGTTGAAGCCGACGAAGTGCATCCAGAAGTGGACCTTGCCGAGCCGCTCGTTGAGGCGGCGGCCGGTCATCTTCGGGAACCAGTAGTAGGTCGCCGCGAAGACCCCGAAGACGCTCCCGCCGAAGAAGACGTAGTGCAGGTGCGCGACCACGAAGTAGGTGTCCTGGAGGTGGAAGTCGACCGGCGGCGCGGAGAGCATCACCCCGCTGATGCCGCCGATCAGGAACATCGAGAGGAAGCCGAGCGCGAAGAGCATCGGCGTGGCGAAGACGATCGAGCCGCGCCACAGGGTCGCCAGCCAGTTGAACATCTTGACGCCGGTCGGGATCGCGATGAGCGCGGTCATGAAGCTGAAGAACGGCAGGAAGACCTGCCCGGTGGTGAACATGTGGTGCGCCCACACGCTGAAGCTGAGGAGGCCGATGGCGATCGTGGCGAAGACGAAGGCCCGATAGCCGAAGAGCGGTCGCCGGGTGAAGACCGGCAGGATCTCGCTCACCACCCCCATTGCCGGCAGGATCACGATGTACACCTCTGGGTGGCCGAAGAACCAGAAGAGGTGCTGCCACAGGATCGGGTTGCCGCCGGTATTCGGGTCGAAGAAGCTGCCGCCGTAGTTCCGGTCGATGAAGAGCGCGATCATGCCGGCCGCCAGGACCGGCGTCGCCAGCAGGATCAGGGTGGCGGTGACGAGCACCGTCCAGACGAGGATCGGCATGCGGAAGAGGGTCATCCCGGGGGCACGCATCTTGAAGATGGTGGCGATGAAGTTCACCGAGCCCAGAATCGAGGCCGTCCCCACCAGGAGCAGCCCGATCAGCCACAGGTCGGTCCCCACGCCGGTCGCGTAGGTTCCGCCGCTGAGCGGCGTGTAGAGCGTCCAGCCCTCCGCCGCAGCGCCACCGAACAGGTAGCCGGAGAAGATCAGCAGCCCGCCGAGCGGCAGAAACCAGAAGCTCAGCGCGTTGATGCGGGGGAACGCCATGTCCGGCGCACCGAGCTGGAGCGGCACGATGTAGTTCGCGAAGCCCGACAGGACCGGGACCACGAACAGGAAGATCATGATCGTCCCGTGCATGGTGAAGGCCTGGTTGTACGTCGGCTCGTCGAGGAACTGGAGGCCCGGGACCGCCAGCTCGGAGCGCACCACCAGGGCGAGGAGGCCAGCCGCGAAGAAGAACGCGAACGAGTTGACGATGTAGAGGATCCCGATCTTCTTGTGGTCGACCGTCGTCAGCCACTCCATCACCCACGAGCGGCGGTAGCCCTCGGTGGTGGGAGTCAGCGCTGTGGTTGCCATCGGTCCTCGCTCGCCTCGCGCGCTACTTGACGGTCAGGGTGCCGGTCATGGCCGGCCCCGGATGCAGGTCGCAGATGAAGGTGTACTCGCCGGCCTCGAGTGCATCGACAAGGTAGGTCACGGTCTCCCCGCCCGCGATGTTCTCGCCGCGGAAGATCTCCTCATCCTCGCCGGTGTAGATCCCCACGTTGTGGTCGACGTCGTCATTGTTGGTGAACTCGATCTTGAACGACTGCCCGGCGGCCACTTCCAGATCATGCGTGTCGAAGGCGATGTTGGCGGCGCTCAGCGTGAGGACGGGAGCGTCCGCCCCGACCGATGGCGGGGGCGGCGACTCGCCGGAGCGGATCGCCTCGACCCACGTGTCGAAGTCCGCGCGGGACATGGCCTGCACGCTGAACGTCATCTGGGCGTGCAGGTCGCCGCAGAACTCGGCGCATTGCCCCGAATAGGTCCCCGTATCGCTGATGGTGAACTCGAGCTCGTTCGGATCCTTCGCCTCAGGCAGCGGCATGAGGTCGCGCTTCACGAGGAACGCGGGTACGAAGAACGAATGGATCACGTCGTGCGAGACGAGGACGAGGCGGATCGGCTCCCCGACCGGAAGGGCCATGACGCCTCCACTCCGCGCGGTCCCCTGGACGATCACGTCGTTCGTTGGGTCGTTGTCGCCGTCGAGGTAATGGAAGACCCAGGACCATTGCTTCCCCTCGACCTCGATGGTGACGCCGGGCTGAGCGGAGACGTGTGAGATCGAGTTGAGGGTCAGCGTCGAGAGGACGAAGAGGATGAGCACGATCACCGTCGGGATCAGCGTCCAGATCACCTCGACCAGGTTGTTGCCGTGGATCTGGGTCGGCAGCCGGTCATCGCGGCGGCGGTAACGGACCACCGAGTAGATGATGAAGCCCTCGACTCCCACGAACACGATGGCGCCCATGACGAGCACCACGTTGTAGAGCCAGAAGACCTCCTTGGCCTCCTTGGTGTGCGGCTCCGGCGGGACCATGCCGCATGCCGTGGCGAGGAGGACCAGCGCGAGCAGGGCTCCGGCGCGAAGGAGGACCCGAATCCGTGTTCGGGCCATCGGTCGTGACATCAGCTGGTCTCGAGGCTCCTCATCGTGGACGAGGACGCGGCTTGTCTCGAGGCTCCGCGTCCGACTCGGTCCCGTCACCGGGGGCACGTCCACCGAGGCGGCGGCACGCGCGGCGTATTGTACCGATGCGTCCCTGGCGGCGCACCCTCCGGCGGTGCGCCGTCACCGTCGTTCAGCGGGTCACGTGAGGGGCTGCGGGCACTCCAACGGCTCGTCGGGAAGCAGGAAGCGGACCGTGACCTCGTACTTGTGGTCGCCGCTTACGAAGCGCGCCATCTGGTTGGCGCCGGTCAGCGCCGCATACCAGTCCTTGGCCTCCTGGCCGCTCACCACGCCGCAGCGGATGGTGCCGTCGGATGCCTCATCGCCAAACGTGGCGGGGTCGGAATCGACCGGCCAGTCGATCATTGCGTTGCCGATCCCGCTGTCGTCGGGAGGATCGGCGTCAGCGTTGCGAACCAGGAGGCGCAGGGCGTCGGGCACGTATGCCTTCCAGCTCGGATCCTCCCACGCATCTGCCGGCAGCTGCGCGTCCAGGTTGCCGAGCTCGTCGGCGAGGCGCGCGAGCGTACGATGTGCGGCGAGCTCCTCCGCCGAGATGCCGGGGTAGTTCCCTTCCGGGACGAGCCCGCCGAGCGCGGCGACCTTGACCCTCACGTCCTTCCCCTCGGCGTGCAGGATGAAGGTCGTCTCCCCGCCGTCGGCTGTGAAGTTCGCCGCGCCCATGTACTCGACGCTCTGGCCGAAGAGGCCGGTGCGGGCCACCTCGTTGAGCACCGCCTGGACACCCTCCTCGGTCAGCTTGCGGACGTTCACCGCCGGCAGCGCGGGACCCGGAAACATGTCGATCTGGGCGCCAGGCACGATGACCCGACCGTCGCCAGTCATCGTGAACGAGGGGAAGCCGGTCAGGAAGAAGTCGCGGATCATCCCGCCGCTGAACTCGATCCGCAGGACGAGATCGTTGCCCGGCGGGTGGGCGATGGGGCCGGGGGAGCCACCGGATCCCTGCGAGCAGGCGGAGAGGAGCAGGGAGAGGGCGAGCGCGGCAGGCGCCAGCGGTCGGGCGATTCGTGTCATGGGCGTTGGACGCGCGAGGCGCGGCATGGGTTCCCCGCCACAGCGCACGGCCGCGCCGGCGGCGAGAATGCGACGGTCATGCGCAGCAGGGTTACCGCCATCCTCGTCGCCGGTCTGGCCCACGCCATCCCGGCCCGCGCGATGGCGCACGGCGGCGAGGCGCCCGCGCCCGGCTTCCCGGGCATCCTGCTCGAGTGGCGCGTCGAGCCGATCGTGCTGACGGCCCTCGTGATCGCCGCCATCGGCTGGGTGATCCTCTCCCGACGGGTTGCCGCCACCCACCCCGACCACCCCCACCCGACCTGGCGCGGCGCCGCGTTTCTCGGGGGGCTGGCGACCCTGGCGGTAGCCCTCATGTCTCCGATCGAGGCGTACGAGGGCTCCCTCTTCAGCGTGCACATGCTCCAGCACATGCTCCTGGAGCTGGTCGCGGCTCCGCTGCTCCTGCTCGGCGCCCCGGCGACGCTGGCGCTGCGTGCCGCGTCGCCATCGGTGCGCAGGGGTCTCCTGGCGGTCCTCCACAGCCGGGCCGTGACGGTCCTCTCGTTCCCGCTGCTGGCGTGGGTCCTCTTCGCGGCCGTCAACTGGGGCTGGCACTTCAGCTCGCTCTACGACCAGGCGCTCGAGAACCGGTGGCTGCACGACCTCCAGCATCTGAGCTTCCTCGGCGCGGCGCTCCTCTTCTGGTGGCCGGTCATCGGGGCGGATCCGGCCCGATGGCGGCTGCCCCACCCGGTGCGCCTCTTCTACCTCTTCCTGGCGATGCCCCAGAACTCGTTCCTGGGGATCGCCCTGATGAGCGCCCCGGTGGCCCTCTACCCGCACTACCTGACCAACCTTCGCGACTGGGGCCCGACCCCCATCGCCGACCAGAACGTGGGCGGGATGCTGATGTGGGTCGGCGGCGACGTCGTCTTCCTGCTCGCGATGGGATTCGTGGTGGCCGCGTGGGTGCGCCACGAGGACCGGCGCACCGCCCGAGCCGATGCCCGCGATGACGCGCGGCTCGCGCGCACGCCGCCGACCGACTGAGCGTCAGGCCGGGGCGAGCCGCAGCAGCGAGTCGGCGGCGACCGCCGCGAAGAGCAGCGTCAGGTAGCTGATCGAGAAACGGAAGAGGCGGATGGCGGCGCGGCCGTCGCTCGTGTCGCGCACCACCCGCAGCGCGTACCAGACGAACCCCGCCCCAAGGACCACCGCGGCGACGAGGTAGATGAGCCCCATCCGCGCCGCGGGGAAGAGGAGCAGCGAGACGACGACCAGGAGGATCGTGTAGATGACGATCTGGCGAGCCGTCTCCGCGTCACCGCGTACCACCGGCAGCATCGGCACGCTCGCCGCCGCGTAGTCGCCGCGATAGCGGAGCGCCAGCGCCCAGAAGTGCGGCGGCGTCCAGTAGAAGACGATCGCGAAGAGGACCAGCGCCGGCACCTCCACCGTTCCGGTCACGGCCGCCCAGGCCACGAGCACCGGCACGCAGCCCGCCGCCCCGCCGATGACGATGTTCTGCGGCGTCGAGCGCTTCAGCCACATGGTGTAGACGAAGACGTAGAACGCGATGGCGCTGGCCGCGAGGAGCGCCGACAGCAAGTTCACGGTCACCGTCAGCCAAAGGAAGGAGAGGATGCTGAGGGCGATCCCGAAGGCGAGGGCGCGCCCCGGGGCGACGGCATGCCGCGGCAGCGGCCGGTGGCGGGTGCGGCGCATCAGGTCGTCGATGTCGCGATCGAGGTACATGTTGATCGTGTTGGCGCCGCCGGCAGCCAGCGAGCCGCCGAAGACGACCGCGGCCATCAGCCAGATCGACGGGACGCCGCGCTGGGCGAGCACCATGGTCGGGACGGTCGTCACCAGCAGCAGCTCGATGATGCGGGGCTTGGTGAGCGCGAAGTAGGCGCGGAGGGACTCGCCCGCGCTCGACGATGACGGGCTCATGCGCGAGGCGGCCTCGGACACCGGCGAGCGGCGCAGGGCGAGGTAGAGAAGCACGAGCGTGGCCCACAAGGCGGCGCCGACCGCCAGGTGCGGCACCACGAACAGCGCCGAGAGTCGCGACCAGACGTTGGCCGCCCCCAGCGCGACCTGGACCAGGACGAGGGCCACCGCCAATCCGGCGAGCCAGCGTGCCCGCGGCGCGAGGACCGACTGGCGCACGCGCCGCGCCATCCAGATGACCAGGACCGCGACGATCACCGCCAGGAGCCGATGGCTCAGCTGAATCAGCTCGGGGCTGGCCAAGTTCGACGGCCACAGCGCGCCATGCATGAGCGGGAAGTCGGGAAACGCCAGGCCCGAGCCCGTCCCGGCCACCCAGGATCCCAGCAGCATCTGGGCGAGGACCGCGGCGCCGGTGACGATCACGAGTCCGCCGGGCAGCCCGGGAGCCGGGGATGGCAGCGGTCCATTCGTGGCCCGCTCGGCGATCAGGATCGTCATCGCCAGCATGGTCAGCGCCATCGCGAGATGGGCGGTCACCAGCTCGGCGCGCAGCTGCTGGATGACGACCTGGCCACCGAGCAGCGCCTGCAGGATGACGAGGATGCCGGCGACCAGGGATGCCAGCAGCAGCGGGCGATCCCGGCGCCGCGCGGTGAAGATGGTGATCAACCCGACGGCCGCCACCAGCGGCCCGACCGCGATGGCCGCAACCAGCCGATGACTGTGCTCGATCCAGGCGTGGAGCTCCGCCGGCGGCATCCACTCGCCGAAGCACAGCGGCCAGTCCGGGCAACCGAGGCCCGAATCCGTGGCACGAACGAGACCGCCGACCACGATCAGCACATAGGTGGCGACGGCGGCGGCGACGGCGAGCTTCGCGAATCGGTTCAACGAGGTCCTCGAACCACGCCGCGACGGCGGTTCTGCGTCAGGGCCGGGAATGGGCTGCCGGCATGATACCGAGCCTGCTGATTTCGGTCACCGTCGAACGTTGGCGCGCGCCAGCCGCCTCTCGGCTGTGCGCGCGGCCGGAACGTGGCGCAGCGGACCCGGCACCAGCGGCAGCAGCCGCCGGCAGGCAGCGGCCAACAATTCGACCCCGCGCTCTCGCCCCGGCGACCAGCCGATCCCGTACCCGCGGCGGAGCTCGGGGGGCAGCACCGACAGCGAGACGAGGTGGGCGAGGTCCCAGACCCGGCGCGGCGGGAAGCGGGTCGGGTAGAGGACGGCGGGCGCCAGCCGCCGGGCGGTGGGACTGACCCGCACCTGGCCGCCGCGGATGAGACGGTCCATCTCGGCGCGGAGGTCCGCGAGCGTTCCGGGGAGCGCCGTCTCGGGGATGCCGAGGCGGAGCGCGATCACCGCGGCCTCGGCGTAGTACATCTGCGCCTCCTCGTCGGTGAGCGGCTTCACGAAGCGGTCGTAGACCCGGATCGCGGTATCCACGAGCGTGGCATGGACCCACAGCAGCAGCGCCGGGTCGAGTGCCCGATAGGCCTCGCCGGTCTCCGGCACCTGGCCCTCGACGGTGGCGTGGATCGCGTTCATGCGGCGGATGGCCCGATCTGCCTGCGGCGTCGTTCCGAAGACGACCGCATAGGTCGCGGCCAGCGTGCGCCGCAGCCGCGCGAAGGGGTCTGACCGGAAGTCCGAGTGCTCGGTCACGCCCGCCGCTACCGCCGGGTGGGCGAGCTGCATCAGCAGCGCGCAGCTTCCGCCGGCCAGGACCAGGACCTCGCGATCGATCCGCCAGGAGATGCTGTCGGGGCCGAACAGGCCGCGGTCGGCGGCCGAGGTCACGAACGCGAGGCGGACGGCCCGGCGCCGCGATCGGGGATCGCTCGGAAGAGCAGGCCGGCGAGCACGCCAGCCACGAACCCGCCGATATGCGCGAGGTAGGCGACCCCACCGGCGCCGGTCGGATCGGCCAGGCTCGAGATCACCTGCAATCCGATCCACATGCCGATCGCCGCCAGCGCCGGGATCTGCACCAGGAACCGAAAGACGAAGGCGGTCACCCGGTTTCGCGGGAAGAGGACGAGGTAGGCTCCCAGGACGCCCGAGATCGCCCCTGACGCGCCGAGAGACGGGATCGCCGAGCTCGGATCGCTGAAGGTCTGCGCAAGCGAGCCAACCACACCGGCGGCGAGGTATGCCACCAGGTAGGGCAGCGGGCCGGCGCGATGCTCGACGTTGTCGCCGAAGATCCACAGGAAGAGCATGTTGCCGCCCAGGTGCAGCAGGCCGCCGTGCATGAACATGCTCGAGAGCAGCGTCAGCTGGATCGGATCCGGGCCAGGGGCCTGGGGAATGAGGTACTCGGTCCCTCCGATGACGACCGGCACGGCCTGGGTCAGGTCAACGCTGGTCGTGATCTCGCGCGCGATCGAGCTCCAGCCGTAGGTGAAGCTGTTATCCGCGTTCGCACCCTGCAGGAGGAAGAAGACCGCGACGTTGACCCCGATCAGGCCGAGCGTGATCCAGGCTAGGCCGCGACCGGGTAGGTTCTCGTCACCAATCGGGAACATCGGTCCCCCGCTCGGTCAGGCGACCCAGGGGAGTTGGACGCCAGACAGCAGCGCGTTCAGCAGCAGCCCCAGGATCAGGAGGCCGCCGGCGCGGCGGGTGTGAAGGAACGCCCCGCCGACGTACCACAGCGGCCAGCCGACGTAGCCGTGCGGCGGGGACTCGGGCCGCGGCTGGGAGAATTGGCCAAGGACCTTGAGCAGCATCGGGATGCCGAAGACGACCAGCATCACGAACGGGCCGATCCAGCCGATCAGGGCGGACCCGATGACGATCGGGTAGAAGGCGATCATCAGGACCTGCGCGACCCGTCGGGCAAGCACCTCGCCCAGGATCACCGGGAGCGTGCGGATGCCCAGCTTGGTGTCAGGAACGATCTTGTCGATGTGCTTCCCGAAGAGGACGGTGGTGACGAGGATCGCGTAGGGCAGCGACGCCACCCAGACCCAGCCGGGCAGCGTCCCGGTGGCCACGAAGTAGGTCCCGCCGATCATGAGCGGCCCCCATACCGCGAAGACGCCGGGTTCCCCAAGCCCCCGGCGCTTGAGGCTGATGGGAGGGGCCACGTAGAAGACGCTGATGAAGAGTCCGCCGAACGCGAAGGCGGCCACCCAGGGTCCGCGCGCCCACACCAGGAAGAGGAGGATGGCCAGGTCGATCGCGTTCGCGATCAGGATCGCGTTGCGCAGCTGGGCCTTGCTCAGCCACCCCGACAGGATCGGGTGCGGCGCGTACAACGCGCGCACGTACTCGTCGGTGTCGATCCCGGCCTCGAGGTCGAAGTAGTCGTTGATCATGTTGTTGGCCGCGTGCGCGACCACCAGGCCGATCACGGCGAGGGCGAGGTACCAGTAGTTGACCGCCGCGCCGGGCGTGGCGATCGCCAGCAGGCCGCCGATCAGCCCGGAGGTGGCGGTCATGGTGAAGACGCCCGCTCGGGTGACGATCATCCATTTGCTGACCGAGTCCATCTCCACGCCATCCGGGAGGCTGGGGTGGCTCATCACGTAGCGCCAGTTGCTGAGTCGCTGGGCGAAGGTGGTCATGGGCAGATGATACGGCTCAGGCGAGTGGCTCGAAACGCGCGGTGAAGTGACGCAGCTGGGCAGGCTGCTCGGCGATCCGGTAGCCGCGAAGCTCGTCGGCGTTCGCGGCCACAGCGCGGACGACCTCGATCACGTAGTCGATGTGCGACTGGGTATAGACCCGCCGCGGGATGGCGAGGCGCACCAGCTCCATCGGTCCGGGGGTCTCGGTCCCATCGGGATGCATCCCGAACATCACCGTGCCGATCTCGCAGCCCCGGATGCCTCCCTCCCGGTAGAGCGCGATGGCCAGCGCCTGCCCGGGGTACTGCAAGGCGGGGATGTGGGGCAGCAGCGCCGCGGCGTCCAGGTAGACCGCGTGCCCGCCGATCGGCTGCACGCAGGGGATCCCCGACTCGACGAGCGCCTCGCCGAGGTAGGCGGTGGAGCGGATCCGGTAGCGCAGGTAGTCCTCGTCGATCACCTCATGCAGCCCCTGGGCGATCGCCTCCAGGTCGCGTCCGGCCAGGCCGCCATAGGTGGGAAATCCCTCGGTGAGGATCAGCATGTTGCGGGCAGCATCGGCCCATTGGTCGTCGTTGAGCGCCAGCCAGCCGCCGATGTTGGCGATCGCATCCTTCTTGGCGCTCATCGTCATCCCGTCGGCCAGCGACGCCATCTCGCGCACGATGTCCGGGATCGACCGGTCCGCCTGTCCCGGCTCGCGCTGCTTGATGAACCAGGCGTTCTCGGCGAAGCGGCACGCGTCGAGGAAGAGCGGGACGTGGTATCGGTCGCAGATCTCGCGCACGCCGCGCAGGTTCTCGAGGCTGACCGGCTGTCCGCCGCCCGAGTTGTTGGTGACCGTCACCATCACCAGCGGGATCGTCTCCACGCCGCGCTCGCGAATGAAGGCGTCGAGCCCGACGAGGTCCATGTTCCCCTTGAACGGGTGGATGACCGATGGGTGCCGCCCCTCCTCGATCACCAGGTCCACCGCCTCCGCCCCGCTGAACTCGACGTTCGCCCGGGTCGTGTCGAAGTGGGTGTTGCTCGGGATCGCCTTGCCCGGACCGCCGACCACCGAGAAGAGGATCTTTTCGGCGGCACGACCCTGGTGGGTGGGGATCACGTGCTTGAACGGGAAGAGATCCTGGACGCTCTCCAGGAAGCGGAACCACGAGGGCGAGCCCGCGTACGACTCGTCGCCGCGCTGGATGCCGGCCCACTGCTCCGCCGACATCGCTCCGGTGCCGGAGTCGGTGAGCAGGTCGATGATCACATCCGCGGCATGGAGGTTGAAGAGGTTGTAGCCCGCCTCGCGCAGGTGCTCCTCGCGCTCGGCGACCGAGGTCATCCGGATCGGCTCGACGCTCTTGATCCGGAACGGCTCGATGATCGTCGTCCAGCGGTCCACGTGTCGGAGCATAGGCGCTGGGCCGGAGCGAGCGAAGCCCGGGCGAGCCATCATGTCGCTCCCGAGCAGAGCCGGCGTGAGAGGAGAGCGGATGCAGGACTGGGAGTCATTGGGCGCCGATGTCGGATCCCGACCAGCCGTCGTGAGCTGGGCGGCGAACGAGATGCAGGTCTTCTTCATCGGCACCGACGGGCAGCTGTGGGACACCTACTGGGACGGCGAGGCATGGCACGAGCGACACGGGCACGGCGGCGACCTGGTGGGCAGTCCAACGGCCTGCAGCTGGGGGGCCGACCGAATCGACGTCTTCGCGCGGGGCAGGGATGGACAGCTCCAGCATCGCTGGTACGTGCCAGCCGGCTGGCAGCCATGGGAGTCGCTCGGTGTGCGCATCGACGGCGACCCGGCGGCCTGCAGCTGGGGCCCGAATCGGATCGACCTGTTCGTGACGACGGAGGGCGGCGAGCTGCAGCACGGCAGCTGGGTCGACGGGCGCTGGTCGTTCGCCGCGCTGTGAGGAGCGTTCCATCGACCGCCTGCTGACGCTGCTCGGGTCCCTGCCGAACGGCGTCGAGAGCCTCGTGCGCACCGCCGTCGGCCCGTGGCCGCGAAGGCTGCCGGTGATCCCCGGGCTGCTGATGCTCCTCACGGTGCTCACGCTCATCCCGGTCGGCCAGGCCCTGATCGAGATCATCGTGCGGCCGGTCACGGTCGGCGAGCTGGTGGATCGTCGTGTCGGGCTGTCGACGCGGCTCGTGGCGGTCGATGGTTTCGCCCTGCTCGTGCCGCTCGATGCCGAACCGCCGCCCCACGCATCGGACTCGCGCCTCGTGCACCGCTGGTACGCGGTGCGCGACAGCCTCCAGGAGCTGCGCCTCATCTTCGTCCGCTCGGCGGTGACTCCCGACTCGTTGCGGAGCCGCAGCGTGGTGGCCCGCGTCGTGGCCGACGAGGCAGCGGTCGACCGCACGGTGACCGGCCTCGCAGCACGCGGGGAACCGGACTCGAGCGAGGGCCTGGCGCGCCTCCTGCTGATCGAGGAGGTGCCGGGGCAGCAATCCGTCAAGGATCTGGGCTCGCTCGCCGAGCTGGGCGATGCGAACGTCGGCGAGCTGGTGCGGGTGAGGCTCGAGTTCGGCGGTGGCATCGCAACCTGCGTGGGCCGGGGGGCGTGCGAGGCGCGGACACTGGCGGAAGGGATCGGATCCTGGGACCACCTGGCGTCGGACGCCGACGCCAGGCGGGTGGTGGTGCGCACCCTCTACCCGCCATCGGTTGCGCCGTTCCACGGGGTCGGCCAGCACGCCCAGGATCGCGAGCTGCTGGCGGGGCTCCTGGCGCTCCCGGTCGTCCACGGCCTGCTCGGCTGGGGCAACGTCCTCCAGACGGCTCACGTGGAGCACGACCTTGGGCTGCCGATCGAACACCTTTGGCTTGGGCCGATCCTGTTCACGTCGTTCGCGACCGTGCTGTTCGTGGGCACGAGGCTCCCCTATCCGCGGTTCCGCGCTCACGCCCGGGCCCGCCACGTCACCGCGAGCGCGGACCTCGCGGGCCAGCTGCCGTGTCGTGCGACGGGCAGGATCACACCGCCGCACGCGTCCCCATTCGAGATCGAAGACCTCCCGGCCTCCCTGCGCCGCGCGCCCGACAGCGGCACGGAACTCCGGATCGAGCTCGACGGCCATGTGCGGGAGTTCCTCATCCCGCACGACCTCGGAGGCCTCGGTGGCACCGAGCCGGGTGACCTGCTGATGGTCCGTTCGCAGCGCCCCGCGCTGAAGGTCGACTGGTTCGGCAGCAACGTGCTGCTTGTCTTCGAGCAGCGAGCCGACCGCGACGCAGCCAACGCCATGATCCGCGCCGTCGGCTGAATGGGATGTCGCGGATCGGCGGCCCGTGGCCGCTAGACTCAGCGGTCCGATGGATACCGCACCGAATCGAACCTGCCTGGCGCGTCTCCCCGACGGTGAGCTGCAGGTCCTGGGACCCGGCGACCTGGACACCATCGACCAGCTGCGGTCGAAGCCGGAGCACGTCGTCTGGCTCGACATCGCCTCGCCCACTGCCGACGACCTCGCGCTGCTGCGCGACGAGTTCGCCGTGCATCCGCTGGCGCTGGAGGACCTCGAGAAGCGGCGGCAGCGAGCGAAGCTGGACACGTACGCCGAGCAGCAGATGGTCGTGACCTACGAGGTGCTCGATCCGGCCGAGAAGGATCGGTCCTACGACCTCGGCGAGCTCCACCTGTTCGCCGGTACCGGCTACCTCATCAGCGTCCGATGGCAGGGCTCGCCCGCCGTCGAGGAGGTGGACCGGCGCTTCCGCGAGCGCCCGGACGCGGTGGCCCGGACGCCCGGCTCGCTGCTCTACGCGATCCTCGACGCCGCCGTCGACGGCTACTTTCCGCTCCTCGATCGGATCTCCGACCGGATCGAGGACCTCGAGGACCAGATCCTGGCCGCCAGGCAGACCGGCGCCTCCACGCTGCGCCCGATCCTGAACATGAAGCGCGAGCTGCTCGAGCTGCGGCGGACGCTGTCACCGCAGCGCGACGTGGCCAACGCCCTGCTGCGTCGCGACCTGCCGCTGGTGGACGATCTGTCGGCCCCTTACTTCCAGGACCTCTACGACCACCTGATCCGCGTCCTCGACCAGCTGGACCTGCAGCGTGACCTGCTCGCGTCGGCGCTCGAGGCCAACCTCTCGGTCACCAGCAACAACCTGAACGCGGTGATGAAGCGGCTCACCGCGTTCACCGTGATCCTCATGGTCCCGACCCTCATCGCCGGCATCTACGGCATGAACTTCCGCTTCATGCCCGAGCTCAGCTCGCAGCTCGGCTACCCCTTCGCGCTCGCCGTGATGGGCGTCTCGATGATCGGCGCGGCCGTCTTCTTCAAGCGCAGGGACTGGTTCTGATGAGCGCCGTCGCGGGGGACGTCCCGGCCATCGAGGCGATCGACCTCGTGCGCACCTACCAGACGCACACCGGGGTCCTGCGCCGTCGGCCGATGACGGTCGAGGCGGTGCGCGGGATCAGCTTCGACGTCCGGCCCGGCGAGCTGTTTGGGCTGCTCGGCCCGAACGGCGCGGGCAAGACCACCACGATCAAGATGCTCATCACGCTGCTGCTCCCCACGTCGGGGTCAGCGACGGTGATGGGCTACGACGTGGTACGCGACACGACCGCGGTGAGGCAGCGGATCGGCTACGTCTTCGGCGGCGATCGCGGGCTCTACGACCGGGTCAGCGGGGTCGACAACCTGCGCTATTTTGCCGAGCTCTACGGCGTCGAGCCGTCCGAGCAGAAGCAGCGCATCGGTGCGCTCCTGGAGCTCGTCGGACTGACCGGGCGAGAGAACGAGAAGGTCGAGGGCTACAGCCGCGGCATGCGGCAGCGGCTGCACATCGCGCGCGGGCTGCTCCATGACCCCGAGGTGATCTTCATGGACGAGCCGTCGATCGGCCTCGACCCGGTCGGGGCGCGCGAGCTGCGGCAGACCGTTCGCTCCCTGGTCGACGCAGGCAAGACGGTGCTGCTCACCACCCACTACATGTTCGAGGCCGATGCTCTTTGCGATCGGATCGCGGTCATCAACGCGGGCCGCATCGTGGCACTCGGGACGGGGGCAGACCTCAAGGACGCGATCGCGGAGCGCACGATTGTCGAGATCGAGACGTTCGGGGTGACCGATGAGGCCGTCGAGCGCCTGCGGGGCGATGCCGACGTGAGTGCCATCAACATCGAGGAGCGTGACCAGAGCCAGATCCTCCTCGTCCAGAGCGATCGCGGCGCGCACATCACCCAGCGACTGCTGTCGCTCCTCGGCGACACGCGCGTGGGAAAGGTCGTTGCCCGCGAGCCGACCCTCGAGGACGCCTACGTCCACCTCATCGCCACCACCGGCGACGACGAGGCCCGATCGGCTCGAGCCGCATCGGTGCAGTAGGCTGATCTCATGAGTGGCTCGCGAACCTTGCGACTCATCTCCTTCGTCACGTGGTTCAACGTGAAGATGCTGCTGTCCAGCGAGTTCTTCATCCTGCTGACCTTCATCTCGCCGCTCATCTTCGCCACGCTGGCCTTCTTCCTCTTCAAGTCGGGCGGCGGCACGGCCGGCCAGACGCTCCTCTACGTCGCGCTCGGCGCCGGGATGATGGGGGTCTGGAGCACGACCCTCTTCGGTTGCGGCGGAGCCATCGCCTGGCAGCGCTGGGAGGGCACCCTGGAGCTCCTCGTCAACGCTCCCTCGCGCTACGACTACATCCTGGTCGGCCAGACCTTCGGGGCGGTGGTGTTCGGCTTCTACGGGATCGTGGCCACGCTCGCCTGGGGCGTGCTCCTCTTCGGCATGCCGCTCGAGGCGACCTTCCCACTCATCCTGCCGCTCTCGCTGCTGGCCGCGATCGTCTCGCTCGGGGCGCTCGGCATGCTGATCGCCACCACCTTCGTCCTGTACCGCCACGCCAACGCGCTCGGCAACCTGCTCGAGTACCCGATCTGGCTGGTGGCTGGGCTCCTGGTCCCGGTGGCGACGCTTCCCTTCTGGGTCCGCCCCATCAGCTGGCTGCTGGCGCCGACCTGGGGGATGGAGGCGATCCGCGGCGCGACCATTGGCGCCGACCCACCGATCCTGGCCATCGCGATGTGCTTCATCCTGGCGGTGGTCTACTACGTCGCCGCGCGCGTCACGCTCGTCTTCGTGCTGGCCAAGGCGCGACGCGACGCGACCCTCTCCCTCCAGTGACGGCCCTCTCCACACCGATCACCCGGATCGCGCCGGAACGCCTGCGATCGGCCTGGCGCGTCTTCTGGTACGGCGGCCGGATGAGCTACGGGATGCTCTTCAACTGGGCTCGGCCGTCCATCTACATCCCCACCCTCATCGGCGGCCCCACCTTCCAGCTCCTCTTCTTCGCCGCGTTGGGCTCGTATGCGACGAACCGATCGCCCGCCTACTTCGCGATCGGCAACGCGGTCCAGGTCTCCGCCATCGCGGGCGTCTTTGGGATGACCATGGCGATCGCCAATGAACGCTGGTTCGGCACGCTGCCCGCCATCCTGGCCACGCCGGCAAACCGGGTGGCGCTGTTCGCCGGGCGGTTCATGCCGTTCGTGCTGAACGGCCTCCTCGTCTCGCTGTACGCGTTTGCGCTGGGCTTCGTCTTCCTGGGTGTGCGCCTGGCGCCGGGATCCCTCGCCGTGGTTGGCCTGGCGCTGCTCGTCACCGTCTTCGCCTGCACCGCCATCGGCGCACTGCAGGGCGCCATCTCGCTGCGCCTGCGTGACGGCCTCTTCGGCGCGAACCTGGTGACCATGTCGATCCTCCTCTTCTGCGGCGTCAACATCCCGATGAACGAGCTCCCGGGCTGGATGCAGGTGGTCGGCAACCTGCTGCCCTTCACCCACGGGCTGGAGGCGGTCCGCCAGGCAGCCGATGGGGCGGGTCTGGGGCAGGTGGGCGGGCTGATCGCGACCGAGGCGCTGATCGGGATCGCCTACGCCGTGGCAGCGTTCGCGCTCTTCGTCTACCTCGAGCGATCCGCCCGAGCCAACGCGACCCTGGACGTGCGGTAGGCCCGTGCGCCGCCTCATCTCCTGGCTGCTCACGCTGGTGGTCGTGGCTGGCCTGGCCTATACGGGCTACGTGGGCTACGAGGGCTCCCGCCAGATGATCGAGGCGGGCGGCAGCAACCGCGACTGCCGAACCCCCGATCTCCTCTTCGGCTGGACCTACGAAGCAATCAACTACGACATTGCCGATGACGCGCTGCTGCAGACCCGCAACGCCGACCTCAAGAACTGCACCTACACCGGGACGATCGCGGGCGACGAGGTCGTCACCGATGACGGGATCAAGATCGGCGGCTGGTACGTCCCCGCCGGCGACGGCTCCGGCCCGACGGCGCAGACGGTGATCCTGGTGCACGGCTTCGGCGCCAACAAGACCAGCGTCCTCGAATATGGCGAGGGGCTGCACGAGTCCTTCAACCTGGTGGCATTCGACCTCCGCAACACCCACCGCAGCAGCGGCGAGCAGACGACCGCCGGGGTGCTCGAGCAGAAGGACCTGCGCGCGATCATCGACTGGCTGGAGCGGACCAAGCATCCGACCCGCATCGGCGTGCTCGGCAACTCGCTCGGGGCCGTCGCCGCCGTGGCGGAGGCCCAGGACGACCCACGGGTCGAGGCCCTGGCGCTCGACTCGATGCACACTCGCACGAGCTACCAGGTCGAGCAGCGGCTGATGCACGCCGGCCACCCGGCCTACCCGGGAACCTGGGCGATCTTCCTGGCGGCGCGGCTCCTGGCGGGGGTCGACCTCGGCTCGATCGACGCGGAGGACGCGATCCCCGACCTCGTCCGCCTGCCGGTGCTTCTCTCCCACGGCACCGGCGACACCGAGGACCTGCCACGGCGCACCCAGGCCTTCTTCGACGAAGCGGCCACTGCCGGCGTCGACATCGAGCTGCACTGGTGCGAGGGGGCTGGCCACAACGCGCCGGCCGGCATGCCGGTCTGGGTCTGTCGCGACGCCTTCGCCGCCTGGATGCGCGACTTCTTCGCCCGCACGCTTTCCGGGGGCTGACGCTCAGCGGCTGCGGTCGATCCCCGCCAGCAGCCGCATCACCATCCGCACCACGACCAGCGCCGATACCCCGTTCTGGTCGAGCGCGGGCACGAGCTCCGTGAACGCGGCGCCCACGACGCGGCATCGCTCGGCCACGCCCCCCAACAGGTCGCCGGCCTGGTCGTAGGAGAGCCCGCCGGGCGACAACCCGCTCACCGCGGGGGCCACCGACGGGTCGAGCCCGTCGAGGTCGAAGGAGATGAAGACCGGCTCCTCCTGCGGCAGCTGGCCCACCAGCCACGGAACGCCGCGCTCGCGGAGCTCGCGCGCACTGACGAGCAGGTTGCCAGCGGCACGGGCGTCGGCCACGTCCGAGGTGCGGGCACTGCCGACCCCGCGCAGACCAACCTGCACGATGCGGGCGACGTGGTCCATCTCGGCGGCGCGGCGCATCGGCGAGGAGTAACCCTCCCGCACGCCGGCCACCTCGTCGCGGAAGTCGAGGTGCGCATCGACCTGGAGCACGGTGATCCGGTCGCGACCGGCGTACGCGCGCAGCGCCGGGATCGGCACCGAGTCGTCCCCGCCGAGCACGATGGGGATGGTCCCGGCTTCCAGCAGCGATCGAACCGCCGCCTCGGCCCGTGCGGCGTTGCCCGTCCCATCCTCGGGCGACCCGTCCACGTCGCCGGCGTCGACGATCCGCAGTGAAGGGGACCCGACCAGCATCGGACCATCGAGGTCGAAGTCGTGGTGCTCCGCGAAGTTGGCCAGACGGCCGGACCGGGCACGGATCGCGGCCGGTGCATCGGCACAGCCGGCAGTGTCACCGGGTGACGGGTACGGAACGCCGAAGGGGATCCCCAGGATCGCGACGTCCGCCGGCTGCTCGCCCGCTGCATCCGCCGCCGGCAGCCCCAGGAAGGTCACGTCGCCTCTGCCGCGGCGGCGGCGCAATCGGCGCAGGTCCCGACCACCGTCACGTGCGAGAGGTCGACCTCGAAGCCATCCGACGCGCGCAGTCCATCGACGATCGCGCGGGCCGCGCCAGGACGAATCTCCCAGCGGCCGCCGCAGGTGGCGCAATGGAGGTGGCCGTGGACGCCTTCCGGGCCGACGTGGAACTCCTCGCGCCCATCGGCCCCGTGCCCGTGCTGCACCAGGCCAAGGTCCTCGAGCACGTCCAGGGTCCGATACACCGTCGACGGGATCGTGGCCGGATCGATGGCACGGCAGCGCTCGAGCAGCTCGGCGCCGGTGATGTGCCCGTCACTGCCGGCGAGCGCCTCGATGACCGCACGCCGCTGGGGAGTCCATCGCAGGCCACGCTCGCGGAGCCGCTGCCGAACGCTGGCCCATGGCTCGGGAAGGGGTATCGGGCTCGACATGCGGACAGTATTATCTGCCCACGTCTCCGGGATCCCGGACGTATGTGTGGAGGGTGACTCGCGATGATCTCCGGTGCCCGTTGGCTGTTCCTTGTGGCGATCTGGGGCTACGTGGCCGTCGTCCTCTTCCAGGTCTTCCTGGCCGGGATGGCCCTCTTTGGTGCGGAGCGCGACTTTGAGCTGCACCGCCTGCTGGGCTACCTGATCCACCTGTCGCCGATCCCCCTGATCATCGTCGCCGTCGTCGCCAAGGTTGGCTCCCGCACGCTCCTGTGGACCGGCGCCCTGTTCGTGGTCCAGGGCATCCAGCCGCTCCTGCCCTTGCTGCGTGGTGACATGCCGTGGGCGGCAGCGCTGCACCCGGTCCTGGCGCTCGTCGTCTTCTGGCTCGGCATCAGCATCGGCCTGCAGGCCTGGCAGCTGGTTCGGGAGCCCGAGCCAACGCTGGCCTGAGCCATCCGCCGACCGGAGGTGCGCCGATGAACTGGCAGCCGTGGATCGTCTTCGCCCATATCCTGGGCGCCTTCACCTTCGTGCTGGCGCACGGGGTCTCGATGTTCGTCGCCTTCCGTGTCCGTGGCGAGCGAGATCCGGCCCGCGTCACGACGCTCCTTGACCTTTCGAAGTCAGCGGTCGCGATCGCGGCCTTCGCCGTCCTCTTCCTGCTCATCACCGGCGTCGCGGCCGGCTTCATCGGCGACTGGTGGGGCCAGCGCTGGATCTGGGCCTCCATCGCGATCCTGGTCCTGCTGTGGGGCTACATGAGCTTCCGCGGCACGCGCTATCTCGACAGCGTGCGCCACGCAGTTGGCACCGTGGGTCTCTACGACAAGAAGGGCACCGAACCGCCGCCGGCTGACCCGGCGGCGGCGGCGACGCTCCTCGCAGCGGCCCGAGCGCTGGAGCTCGCGACGGTGGGAGGGATCGGGTTGGTGGCCATCCTCTACCTGATGGTGTTCAAGCCCATCTAGGGGCGCTACATAGCGGCGCCGACCACCTGGCCGGTTTCGAGCAGCTCCTTCAGCCCACCCAGGATCGTGTTCCAGCCACCGCTCGTGTACTCCATGGTGGCGGGGCCGCGGCCGGTGTGGGTCATCGTCAGCCGGCACTTGTCGCCGACAGGCGTGATCTGCCACTCGACCGTCGACGGCGCCTCGGCTGCCGCGGTCGGATCCTGGACGACGCGCAGGGTGTGGACCAGGCGTCGCGGCGGGTCGATCTCCAGGATCTCGCCGTCGAGGTAGACCTCGCCTTCCTCCGACTCGCTCGTCCAGCGCGAGCCCACCCTCCAGTCGGACTTGCTGAGGGCGCCGTAGAAGTACTGGCGCGTCTGCTGCGGGTCGGTGATCGCGTCCCAGAGGCGCTCCGGGGTGGTGGCGATCTCGACCTCGTAAACGTTCTCGGGTGCGGTCATCGGTTGCCTCCTTACTCTTGCGATGCGTACATGAGCGAACCCGGGGTGGTGAGCAGCTCACCCGTCTCCAGCCAGGTCTTCAGGCCGGAGAGGATCATCGGCCAGCCGCCGTAGAGCTCCTCGCTGGCCCCCTCGCGCAGCTGGTCGTGGGTCACCAGCAGCCGGCACGAGTCGCCGACCGGCTCGATCTCCCAGGTGACCCGGGAGAACCCCTCCGCCTTGGCCTCCTCGCTCCACAGCGCTCGCATCGTCTGCACCAGGCGCCGTGGTGGGTCGACCTCCAGGTTCTCGCCCTCCCCCAGGAGCGTGGGGGAGGCCGGGTGACCAGCCTCGTACCGCGAGCCCGGGGTCCAGTCGGAGGTCTGCCGCGAACCGAAGTTGTACTTGGCTCGCTGCTCCGGGTCGGTGATCGCCTGCCAGAGGCGCTCCGGGGTCGTCTTGATGTAGATCTCATAGACCTTCTCCATCGGCTTCTCCAGTTCATGCTTCAGGCCCGTGAGAGCGGCTGCCCAGGGCTCGGTGTACTTGCTGACCCAGCGGTCGTAGATGAGCCGGATCGGGACGGCATTGAGGTAGTGGAGCTTCCGGCGCCCGTCGCGACGGGTGGTGATGAGGCTGGCGTCGGCGAGCACCCGGAGGTGCTTCATGACGCCGAAGCGGGTCATCCCCGGCAGCGCCTCCTCGAGCTCGGAGAGTGCCTGTCCGTCGCGCTCGCGTAGCGCGTCGAGCAGGGCACGCCGGCTGGGATCGGCCAGGGCTCGGAAGATCTCCTCGTCCATGCCGAGGACTATATGTGACCGATTAGTCACATGTCAAGCAGAAGTCGACAGATGGGGCGCGGACGCCTAGCGTTGCCCATATAACGGAATCGAGGAGGGATCATGGGCCAGGACGAGAATCGGGCGACGCTCGAGCGCACGATCGCGGCGATGTTCGCCGGCGACTTTGACGGAGCGACTGAGGCGATGGCGGACGATGCGGTGGTCGAGTGGCCGCAGTCGGGCGAGCGGATCGTCGGCAGGCAGGCGTGCACCCTCGTCTACAAGAACTACCCGGGCGGATCGCCGAGCCACGAGGTGCGCCGCATCAGCGGGTCGGGCGACCTGTTCGTGGTCGAGGCTGTCGGCCACTACGGCGCCGATACCTCCTTCATGACGAGCATCGTCGAGTTCCGCGATGGCAAGGTCGTCAAGCAGACCGACTACTTCGCCAGCCCGTTCGAGGCGCCCGCCTGGCGGTCCCAGTGGGTCGAGCGGATGGCCTCCGTCTAGACCCGGCGGACCTGCTCGGCTTCCTTGCCCTCCACGGGGCGGTCGCAGGTCGGGCAGTACCAGCGCGCCTCGACCGGCGTGCCGCAGCTGGCGTGCCGCAGCGGCTCGGATTCGCGGGAGACGCGGGAGCCCCAGTCGGCGAGGAGTCGCAGCGCGCCGGCCAGCTCTGCCCCCTCGTCGGTGAGCGCGTAGGCGAACCGCGGCGGGCGCTCCGAGTAGGGCGTCGCGGACACGATCCGCTCGGACTCGAGGCGGCGCAGACGGTCGGCGAGGATGTTCGGCGCGATCCCGCTGACCGCCTCCTCGAGCTCGCCGAACCGGCGCGGGCCGGCCAACAGCGCCTCGACCAGCAGCAGGCTCCATCGGTCCCCCACCCGCTCCAGCGCGGCGGCCAGTGGGGAGTCGGGGGCGGCCATGACGGGATCGTACGGCATCCGCCTTGACATTCCCTCCGGAGCGAGTAACTTGCGCATTGCAAGTCACACGCTACCAGATGGAGAATGAACCGATGGGTCCCATGGAAGAGCTCGGCAAGGCGATCGCATCGGTCGCATCCAGCGCAGGCGCCTCGACGGTCGGGATCGGCAACCGATGGCGCGGCGGGTCGGGCGTCGTGGTCGAGGCCGGCAAGGTCCTCACCAACGCCCACAACCTGCACGGCGACGAGGTGCACGTCTTCTTCGCCGATGGCCGCGAGGCCGAGGGGAAGGTCCTCGGCGCCGATGGCGACGGCGACCTGGCGGTGATCGGGGTCGACACCGGCGACGCGCCGGCGATCGCCTGGGGCGATGGCTCCGCGCTGGGGATCGGCTCGCCGGTGGTGGCGATCGGCAACCCGGCGGGGAACGGCCTCCGCGTGACGGTCGGGTACGTCTCGGGCATCGGACGGGCGTTCCGTGGCCCGCGCGGACGGCGCGTGGCCGGCGCGGTGGAGCACACCGCTCCCCTGCTCCCCGGCTCCTCGGGCGGACCGATCGTCAACGGCGAGGGGCAGCTGCTCGGGATCAACACCAACCGCCTCGGAAGCGGCTTCTACCAGGCGATCTCCGCGGATCCCTCGCTGCGCGACCGGGTCGCGGCCCTTGGTCGCGGCGAGGAGCCGAAGCGGCGGCGCCTCGGCCTGGGCCTTGCCCCGGCACATGTCGCTCGCCAGCTGCGCCGCGCGGTGGGCCTCGACGAGCGCGACGGCCTCCTGGTGCGGGACGTCGAGGAGGATTCGCCGGCAGCCAAGGCGGGGATCGCCGAGGGCGACCTGATCGTGGCGGCCGCAGGCAAGCCGGTGGCGAGCGCCGACGACCTGTTCGAGGCAATGGGCTCGCTGGCCACAGATGCGGCGCTGCCGCTCACCATCCTGCGCGGTGCGGAGGAGCGGACGGTTACCATCGCAGCGTGACCCTCGACTCCATCTGCCATCACCTCGATGGCGTCTACCCGGCAGCTGCCCGCGGCCGCGGATGCGAGGAATGCCTCGCCACCGGCGGCCGCTGGCTTCATCTGCGGCGGTGCCTGCATTGCGGCCACGTCGGCTGCTGCGATCAATCGCCCGGCCGCCACGCCTCAGGCCACGCCCGAGCGGAGGGGCACCCGGTCGTCGAGTCGCTCCAGCCGAACGAGGACTGGCGCTGGTGCTTCGTGGACGAGGTCTACCTGGACGGCTAGCCCCAGGGTTCGGGCAGCGACGGCAACGCGACCTCATCGGCGCCGATCCAGGCGGCAAGCTCCTCGATGGCGCGGTTGACGGCCGGCCAGGCATTCGCAGGAGCCTTCGGCTCTGCGTAGACCGCATTCACGGTCAGGACCCGCCGCTTGCGATCGAGGACCGGGTCGATCCGGCCGATGAGCCGATCGCCGTGGAGGATGGGCAGCACGTAGTAGCCGTACTCGCGCTTGTCGGCGGGGATGTAGATCTCGAGGCGGAAGCGGAAGTCGAAGAGCGCCAGGGTGCGCTCGCGGTCCGAGATGAGCGGGTCGAACGGGCCGAGCAGCGTGGTGCGCGGCGCCCAGGCGCCGTCGTCGAACTCGGCCAACAGGTCGCGGTGCACGAGGTGCTCGCCCGGGAGGCCTTGAATGGCCACCGGGACGGCAACGCCATCGGCCAGCAGCGACTCGAGGCCGATCTCGCGGGCCGGCAGCTCGTAGTCGATGGCGGTGCCGAACCCGGGATCCGCGAGGCCGCGGGCGCGCAGCTGCCGCTCCATCGTCTCGATCGCCACGACTTCGTCTGGGATCTGGTCGGCATCGGCCTCCGGCAGGACCCGTTCGAAGAGGTCCCAGACGCGCTGCGTCCCCTCGCGGCGGCTGATCGCGATGTCGCCGGCGTGCCACAGGATCTCGAGGATGCGGCCCAGGTTCTTGCCGTCGTTCCAGCCGCCGGTCTTCCAGGGCACGACCGCCCGGTCGTCCAGGTCGCGGGAGCGCAGCGGCCCGCGGGCTCGCAGCTCGTCAAGGACGTAGGCGCGGAACGACGCGTTGTCGGCGAGCCACTCGCGGACGTAGCGCCCGCGCTCGTACTGCTGGCGGGGGTAGCGCAGCATCGCCGGCCGATGAAGCGGCAGGTCGGCGGTCGGGACGAGGAAGGCGATGTACTCGAACAGCTGTCGCGGCTCCTCCTCGATCAGCCTGCGGAGCTCAGCGCGGTCGTAGCTGCCGAGGCGGCTCCAGATGGTGAGCTGCTCCGCGCGCGCCACGACGGCGGTGGGATCGACCTGCACCTTCCCGAGCCGTTCCACCACTTCGAGTGGCGACGCAGGCCGCGGTCCGGCGAGCATCGTCCCGAGGATCGCCAGGCGTCGCGCATCGGTGAGCGTCAGCGTGCGCACGGAGGGCAGTGTGGCAGACTCCCTCGCATGATCAGCACGGTCCGCGTGGTCGGCACCGGGCGCGCCGGCGGAGCCATCGCGGCCCGCCTGGCCGAGCGCGGGCTGCCCGTCGCCACCGGCCGCGAACCGCTGGCCGATGCCGATCTCGTCCTCCTGGCGGTGCCCGATGCGGCGATCGCCGCGGTGGCGCGGCAGGTCCCCATCGGTCCCTGGCTGGCGCATGTCTCCGGGGCGACCTCGCTCGCGGCGCTCGACCCGCACACCCGGCGCTTCAGCGTGCATCCGCTGCAGACGCTCACCCGCGACCGCGGCGCGGAGCAGCTCGACGGCGCCTGGGCTGCAGTCACCGCGGAAGGTGATCAGGCGCGCGACGTTGCCCGCTGGCTGGCCGAGACGCTCGGCCTCCGCCCGTTCGACCTGGCCGATGCCAACAAGCCGCTGTACCACGCAGGCGCAGCGATGGCCAGCAACTTCCTGGTGACCCTCCACGCGGCCGCGGCGCGGCTGCTGGAGGAGAGCCACGCGCCGCCCGAAGCGCTCGTCCCCCTCATGACCCGCACCATCGAGAACGGCTTCGTCCTGACCGGCCCGATCGCCCGCGGCGACTGGTCCACGGTGGAGGCGCACCTCCGGGCGATGGAGGAGCGCACGCCGGACCTCGTGCCCCTGTATCGCGCGCTGGCGGAGGCGACCAGGCCGTGAAGGTCGTTCGCACGGTGGCCGACCTGCGCGCGGCCCTCAGCCCCGCTCCAGGCCGCGCGCCAAGCATCGGCCTGGTGCCGACCATGGGCGCACTCCACGCGGGGCACCTGTCGCTCATCGCCGCGGCCCGCGCCGAGTGCGACCAGGTGGTGCTCAGCCTGTTCGTGAATCCCGCCCAGTTCGGGCGCGGCGAGGACCTCGAGAAGTATCCGCGCGACGAGGCGCGGGACATCGCGACCGCCGAGGGGGCGGGCGTCGACCTGCTCTTCGCCCCGAAGCCGGAGCAGATGTACCCCGACGGCTACGACACCTGGATCGATCCGGGGAAGGTCGCGACGTACCTCGAGGGGACCGCCCGGCCCGGGCATTTCCGAGGCGTGGCGACGATCTGCACGAAGCTCTTCCTGCTGGTGAAGCCGCAGCGGGCGTACTTCGGGCGCAAGGACGCCCAGCAGGTCGCGGTCGTCAAGCAGCTCGTGCGGGACCTTGAGCTGCCGGTCGAGATCGTGGCCTGCCCCACCGTCCGCGACCCCGACGGCCTCGCCCTGTCGAGCCGCAACGTCTTCCTGTCCCGGGAGGAGCGGGCTGCGGCCCTCGCCCTGCCCCGAGCCCTGCAGGCGGGCCTCGCGGCGCAGCGGTCCGGATCCGACGCGGTGCGCGCGGCGCGCGAGGTGCTCGACGCCGAGGCCGGGCTGCGGGTCGACTACGTGGCGGAGGCCGACCTCGATGGCCCCACCCTGGCCGCGGCGGTCGTGGTCGGATCGACCCGTCTGATAGACAATGTCCTCCTCGACGCAGAGGCATAGCCGATGACCACCAGCCACACCAATGTCGGAGAGTCGCAGGTCCCCGCCAAGATGGCGATAACCGAGCTCGGCGCCATGAAGCGCCAGGGCACGAAGATCGCGATGGTGACCGCCTACGACGCCGCCGGTGGACGCCTCGCCGAGGCGGCCGGGATCGACGTGGTGCTGGTCGGCGACAGCGCGGCGATGGTGGTCCTCGGCCACGAGTCCACCGTCCCGGTGACGATGGACGAGATGATCTTCATGACGCGTGCTGTCGCGTCGGCGGTGCGCCGGCCGCTGGTGGTCGGCGACATGCCGTTCGGCTCGTACCAGGTCTCCGACTCGTCGGCGGTGCGAAACGCCGTCCGCTTCATCAAGGAGGGCCGCGCCGACACCGTCAAGCTCGAGGGCGCGGGACGGATGCTGCCCCGGGTGAAGGCCATCGTCGAGTCCGGCATCCCGGTGATGGGCCATCTCGGCCTCACGCCGCAATCGGCCACGGCGCTCGGCGGCTACAAGGCCCAGGGACGCACCGCCGAGCGGGCCCGTCGCATGCTCGACGACGCGCTGGCGCTGCAGGAGGCCGGCTGTTACTCGCTCGTGCTCGAGGCGGTCCCGACGTCCGTCGCGGAGCGGATCACCGAGTCACTCGAGATCCCGACCATCGGCATCGGCGCGGGGCCTGGCTGCGACGGCCAGGTGCTCGTCTACCACGACCTGCTCGGCCTGACCGAGGGGCACACGGCACGCTTCGTGAAGCGCTACGCGGACCTGGCGACCGTGATCCGCGAGGCGCTCGCAGCCTTCGCCGCCGACGTCCGCTCGGGTGCCTATCCAGAGGAGCGCCACACCTACGGGATGCCGGCCGACGAGCAGGCGGCCTTCGACGCCGATCTTCCCGACCAGCCCTAGCCGAGCTCGTACACCAGTTCGAGCCCATCCACCTCGTCCCACTGCTCGCCGGTCTGGCGAAAGCCCAGCTTCAGGATGAGGTTGCGGGAGCGCTCGTTGTCCGGCGCCACCGCGGCGCGAAAGCGGCGAATACCATGGATCTCGGTCGCCCACTCGACGGCAGCCTGCACCGCTTCGATCGCGTAGCCGTGCCCGCGCGCATGTGGGAGCAGGGTGTACCCGACCTCGACCCGGCCCTCTTCATCGGGGCCGCCGTGGAAGTTCAGGTAGCCGATCGCCGTGCGCGCATCGTCGTCGCCGCGTAGGAGGATCGGGCGGAGGAGCCAGGGCCCGTCCGCCGGACGGATGCGCAGCTGCTCGGCCCGGACCAGGGCAAGCCATGCGACCTCGGCCAGCCAGGCCGGCGACAGCACGGCGCCGAGCTCCGCGGCGACGGTCGCGCCATCGCCCGCCGCGAGGCGCTCGAGCTGGGAAAGCGTGAGGAGGGGCAGTTCGAGCCGCTCGGATCGGATGACGTCCTCCACCACGATTTCAGCCTACTCGACGAAAGCGAGGCGAGGGTCCCTCCGTGACGGGACCAACGGCACTATCGAAAGACCTCGCCGAACACGACGCTCAGTTCAACCGAGCCGACCGCCGCATCCGCGAGCGGACGAGCCGGCATGAGATTGCGAATTTCGCAGGGTGAAGTAGATGCTGAGCAAACGAATCCTGCTTGCGTATGACGGTTCGGAGCAGGCGCGCCGAGCGCTGACCTTCACCGTCGAGCTGGCCAAGCTTGTCCACGCCGAGGTCGGTGTCGTGAGCGTCGTGCCGGTACACGCCGGCCGAATCGGGATGGACCCGTGGGACGATCGCAAGGTCCACAGCGAGGAGCTCAACGAGGCTCGCCAGCTCATCGTCGAGGCGGGCATCACGCCCACCCTTCATGAGCCGTATGGCGCTATCGCCAACGAGATCGTGCGCACTGCAGAGGACGGCGGCTACGACCACATCGTGACCGGCAGCCGGCACCTGGGCCTCATGGAGCGGACGCTGCAGGGCTCCGTCTCGGAAGCCGTCGCCACGAAGTTCCCCGCGACGGTGACGATCGTCCACTGACCGCCGCATGCCCGAGCGCCCGTCGCGGTACGTGACGGGCGCTCGCTTACACTGCGGCGGTATGACCGCCCGCACGCTTTCGATCGGCGGCACGCCATATCCGCTGGTCCTGCCAAGCATCCGGGATCCGCGGCTGCACGTCGCGGCGGTCATCATCACCATCCACGTCCTCGGCCAGGTGGGGCTCCACTTCCGTGTGAGCGTGCCGGAGATCCTGGCGGCGATCCTGACCTGCTTCCTCATCGAGGTCGCGCTGACCTTCCGCCAGACCCGGTCGTTCGTCTGGCCGGCCAGCGCCATGCTCACCGGCAGCGGCGTCGCCCTCATCCTGCGCGCTGTCGGGACGCCGGCGGACGATCCGTGGAACACCGGTTCGTGGCACCTCTTCGCCGGGGTAGCAGCCTTCTCGATCCTGACCAAGTACGTGATCCGCTACCGCGGGTCGCATGTCTTCAACCCGTCGAACATCGGCCTGGTGGTGGCCTTCGTCCTGCTCGGCAGCTCGCGGGTGGAGCCGCTCGACTTCTGGTGGGCGCCGCTGAACGGGTGGATGCTGGCCGCTTACGCGGTGATCGTGGTCGGAGGGCTGCTGATCACGCGGCGGCTGCGTCTCCTCGCCCTGGCGGCCGCGTTCTGGATCACGCTCGCGCTGGGCACAGGGCTGCTCGCTGCCTCGGGACACTGCATGACGACGAACTGGGCGTTTGCGCCGGTCTGCGGCGTTGACTTCTGGCGGGTGATCGTCACCTCCCCTGAGGTGCTGATCTTCCTCTTCTTCATGATCACCGACCCCAAGACGATCCCCGCGGGCAACGTCGGGCGGATCGCCTTCGGGATCCTCACGGGCGTGGCCAGCACGCTGCTGATGGCACCCCAGACGAATGAGTTCGGGACGAAGGTCGGGCTTCTGGCGGGGCTCGTCGTGGTCTCGGCGACGCGTCCGCTGCTCGAGCGGCTTCTCCCCGAGCCCAAATCGGCAGCCGATGACATCCGCCGGTTCGCGAGGCAACTGGCCCTGGGCGCGAGCGGGTCACGAGCGGTGAGGGGAGTCGTGGGATCGGGCCTGACCGTCGCGGCCGTGCTGGCACTGGGCGTGGCGATCGTGGCAGCCGGTGTCCCGGCTCGCGGGATGCTCGTTCCGGACCTGACCGAGGCGCTGAACGACGTGCCACACGTGGTCGACCCGACCACCTTCCCGCCGATCACGGTCGGGCAGGACGTCGCGGACTGGGACCACACGATCGACGGTCCCGCCGCGCAGCAGATCCTCATCACGCTTGCCGAGAACCTCGCGATCGAGAACCAGGCGCTGCTGCGTGCGGACGGCAGCCTGCTGACCGCGGTCGATCATGGGGACCGCCTCGAGGAGATGCAGGGACGGCTGGGCGAAGGGGCGGCGTCGGGACGGGTCACCGTCCAGCACTACCAGTTCGACGCCGTGAAGCTGACGCTGATCGTGCCCTTCGGGGTCCAGACCGGCGTGAGCCTCGGCTTCGTCTCCCGGGGGACCGTGACCGAGGAGACCTACGACGCGAGCGGAGCGCTCCAGGGACGCGAGACCGCGCCGTTCGAGCTCACCTTCGCCGTTCGCCGCGCGACCGGGTCACGCTGGCTCAACGTCGGCGTCATGCCTTCCGGCTGAGTCCAGCCGCACCGGGCAGTGCGGCATACTTGGCGCACCTTGCCAGCCGAACAACGGGAGAGGGAGCCGATGACACGCGACAACGAGCGCCAGCTGCGCGCCCAGGAAGAGCCGATCGTCGGCGGGCTGCCCGACGTTCCCGGCATCGGCACGGCAATTCGCTTGACGCCCGGCCTTGGCGTCCACCTCCGCGGCCTGGCCGACGAGCTGCTCGTGCACGACTTTCCCGGCGCCACCCTGAGGCGCGCTGAGCGGGAGATGCTCGCCACCGCCGTCTCGGCGGCGAACGACTGCTTCTTCTGCATGGACTCGCACGGCGCGTTCGCGCACGCGCTCCTGGAGCAGACCGGCGAGACGGAGCTGGCGCCGTTGGTCGACGCAGTCAAGCTGGGTACGTCGGACGGGTTCGACCCGAAGATGCGGGCCCTGCTGCACATCGCGCGGACCGTGCGACGCGAGCCACGCGACCTGACCACGGCAGACGTCGACGACGCGCATGCCGCCGGCGCGACGGAAGGGGATGTGCAGCTCGCGGTGCTCATCGCCGCCGCGTTCTCGATGTACAACCGCATGGTCGAGGGCTTCCGCGCACGCACCGCGCCGACGCCCGAGGCATATCGCGAACGCGCCGGCGAGATCGCGACCAACGGCTATAGCGGCACGCCGGTCACGTCGACGTCACGCTGAGCAAGGTCGAGCCGCTCGATCGACCGCGGTGCCGACCGGGTATCGTCCCTGCCATACCATCCTGACACCATGGTATCGTCGAGATTATGAACCCTGAGCGCACGTCGCTGGCCACGGCTCAGCTGACGCCCACGTCATACCTGGTGCTCGGCCTGATCGCTCGAGAGGGCCCATCGACGCCCTACGACCTCAAACGGCACGTCACGGCCACGATCGGCCATTTCTGGTCGTTTCCCCACGCGCTCCTCTACAAGGAGCCGCCGCGCCTCAAGGACCTGGGCCTCCTTACCGAGGAACGGGAGGCCGATGGACGGCGTAGGCGGCTCTTCTCGATCACCGAGGCGGGACGCCGGGCTCTGCGAGCATGGCTCGCCCACCCATCGCAGCAGCTGACCGAGCTCCGCGACCTCGGCCTGCTGCAGCTCTTCTTCGCGGACCTTGAGCCCGCCACGACGCCCGCTATCGCGCACGAACAGCTGGCCCTGCATCGCGCGCAGCTGGCCGTGTACGAGGAGGGGCGGTCCACCGCACCAAGGGGACCTCGCTCGACCAGTCCGACCGTCGAGCATTGGCGCGGGGTGACCCTTCGAATGGGTCTCCTCTACGAGCGAGCGGCGGTCGAGTTCTGGGCAGCCGTAGCGGCCCGGGAGCCTGCCCCAGGATCTGCCACTGCCCGTCGCCGATCGAAGGACGGGTCCGCGCCCAAGCGCTGAACCGGCAGTGGCCCTCGAGGCCTACCGCCTGCGACCTCGACCAATCGGTCGGCCCAGCCGGGCCAGCCCGAACAGGGCCGTCGACATCATGACCGCCAACGTTCCGATCAGGATCAGGCTGAGCGTCAGCGACAGCGACAAGGTCAAGGGACCTTCGCCACTGAGGGCGGTGTTCGGGATCGTCGGGGCAGTCGGCGGCGCGCACGCAGCGCTCGTGATCACGTTGGTGTCGAGGGTGACCTCACCATTACGGGCCAGCGCCCGGCCCTGAAGCGTGGCGCCCGTCTTCAGCGCGATGGATGTCAGGGCCATGATGGTCCCCTTGAAGCTCGTCGTGGTGTCGAGCGTCGCAGAGCTTCCGACCTGCCAGTACACGTTGCAGGCGTTGGCTCCATTGATCAGGGCGACGCTGCTACCCGGCGCGGTGATCAGCGTGGACGCCATCTGAAAGATGAATACCGCCTGCGCATCGCCCTCGGCGTCGAGGGTGAGCGTTCCGGTCACACCGAAGGTACCCGCGGCGGAGTTGTACACGCCGGCCGTCAGGACCTGCCCGCCGAGCTCCGTGGCGACGGTCGTCGCTGGTGTCCTGCCGGCTGCGTCGTTATAGGCAGTGACCAGGGCATTCTTCGCCTGGAGTGCGACTCCATCGGCCAGGTGCAGTGCGCCGACATAGGTCACTGATGAGAAACCGGTCACGGCCGAGCCGGGATGCAGACCGATATCACCGGTGATCTTCGTCGGACCGGCGTTGGTAATGGTCTGGCCAGCCAACACCGCGAATGACTTTGCCGTTCCGAGTCCCACGGAAGCGGGCGCTGCAATTGTCGTTGCTGCCATCACGGTCGCGAGCGAGGCGGCCAGGGCAATGGTTCCAATCAGCTTGGGTATGCGAAACATGGGTTAGTCCTTCGTCAAATTCGAGTATGTCCGCTCCCGGAGTGCCAATCGGTTGATTCCGTAACCTAATCGTATTTGAGGAACGGTCTATTGCATATGGTACGATATGTACGAATGTTGTCAACACACCAGCTGAGCCCGACCTCCTACCTCGTCCTGGGACTCCTCGCGCGCGACGGTCCCTCGACTCCGTACGGCTTGAAGCGCCAGGTCGCGGCCACGCTCGGCCATTTCTGGTCCTTTCCGCACGCCCTCCTGTATGCCGAGCCGCCCAGGTTGGTGAAGCTGGGGCTGGCGACAGAGGCTCACGAGCTCGACGGTCGGCGGCGGCGCACCTTCACGATCACGCAGGCCGGCGACGATGCGGTCCAGGAATGGCTTCGGCGTCCATCCCACGACTCCACGGAGCTGCGCGACCCGGGACTCCTGCAGCTGTACTTCGCGGACCTGGGATCGACCGAGACTCCCCGCATCATCACCCGCGAGCAGCTGGCGATCCATCGCGCGAAGCTCAAGTCGTACGAGGACCGAGCCCGCTTGCATCGCCGGGTCCGCGGAGCAGGAGAACCCGCTGGCCAGCTCGAGGAGTGGCACGGCCACAGCCTGCGGATGGGCACGCTGTACGAGCGGGCGGCGGTCGCGTTCTGGGAGGAGATGGCCGCGAACGCAGGGGACGGTGCGGCGGCCGGCTCGGATGGCCGGCGCAAGGAGCCCTCGATCGCCTAGGTCGGCGGCCAGCGCTGGAGCACGATCTCGGCGTCGGCGGGATCCATGCGATACCCTCGCACATCGGCGTCCCAGGTGATCAGGTCGCGGTGCGCGACCCGGCGCATCACCTTGTTCGGACCAGCCACGATCCCCGCGAACGCCGTGCCTGACTGCTTGCCATAGCGGACCGTCAGCTCGGCATCCAGCACAAGCGCCGCATCGCGCGTGGAGAGCTCGGCAACCTCGCGAAGCAGACGACGGCTGTCAGCTCCCTGGATGGCATTGAGCACTTCTCCGAGCTGCTTGCGCCGCAGGTCTGCCTGATCGGCCTCGTCCATGACCGGATCGCCGGGTTGGTGCTGCGGACCCATCACCCATCGCCAGGCGAGGGCGACCAGCTGCTCCTCCGAATCGGCCTCGAATTCGATCCTCGGCACTTGTGGACTCCTGTACGTACATGTCTCAGGCTGGTGCTAATCTATCACAGGCTGTATACTGCGTCTCCGGCTGCAAGGCTGCGAACCGCCTGATCTTCATGGCCGTCGCGCGACGGAGAGCCACTGGCGACCCCGCTTCGTATCGACTTGGCCGTAATGGGGGCAGAGGAGTCAACCATGCGTTACACACGTATCTCGACCTACGATCTGACCAACGGGACCTTTCCCGAGCTGACCGGCATCGCCGAGACCGGCATTCTTCCGACCTTCGCCAAGGAGCCCGGCTTCGTGAACTACGGACTGGTCGACGCGGGCAACCACAAGGTGCTCTCGATCAGCATCTGGGAGACCCGCGAGCAGGCCCTGAAGTCGGCTGACATGGCCGCCACCTGGGTCCGCCAGAACATCGCGGACCGCGTTCGGCTTGTGACCACTCACATCGGCGATCTGGTCCTCTTCCGCGGCGTGCCCGTCGTCGCCTAGGTCCCGTACGCAAGCTGCCCGGCACGGGCGGTCGGCCTACCCGCCACCCCTGTACTCGCAGCTACCAGACCGCTCCGGCATCGTGCCGGGGCGGTTTGTGTTGTGCCGCCCTTGACGCATGGCATCGAGCGTGGCTAACTCGCCGGCATGGACGGCCAGGTCGAGTGACCAACTTCATCGCGGAGACGACCGACCTCCTGGCCCGCACCCCGGCAGTGTTGCGGGCCCTCCTCGTCGGCCTCCCGGACGACTGGACCGATGTCCCGGACGTCGCCGATGGCTGGCGGCCGCGGGACGTGGTCGGCCACCTGATCACCGCTGAAGAGACCGATTGGATGCCGCGCACCCGACGAATCCTGGAGCAGGGCACGTCCGTCCCCTTCGACCGATTCGATCGCTTCGCCATGCTGAAGCGCGACGTGGGCGTTTCCCTGGACCAGCTCGTCGAGCAGTTCGCGACGCTCCGCGCCGGAAACCTGCAGGCGCTGGCGGACCTCGTCACCGATGCCGATCTTGATCGGCGCGGCCTGCATCCCTCGCTCGGCGAGGTGACGCTGCGCGAGCTGCTTGCAACCTGGGCGGTCCACGACCTCGACCACGTCAGCCAGATCCACGCCGGGTTGGCAGGGTCGCACGACGCCGAGGTCGGTCCGTGGAAGGCGTACCTGGGGATCCTGCTGCGACGAGAGGACCCGGCCGCGGTCCCGGGCTAGCGCCCTCGCTACCCGCGGATGTGCTGGTCGGGGCGAGAGGATTTGAACCTCCGACCTTATCGTCCCGAACGATACGCGCTACCTGGCTGCGCCACGCCCCGACTGCCGGAGGAGTCTAGCAGCCGGTCCCGCTATCCGTCCGAGGCGGCGAGGGCGAGCCTGGCGAGTCGCTCCCACTCCCCGGACTGCTCGAGCGGGACGACCACCCAGGCCTTCATCGGTCGACCCATCCCCGAAGGGTCGAACTGCTGCGCGCCATCGAGTCGAAGCGCGTCGGCGAGCGCGTCAGGGGTCAGCTTGAAGGTCATCGCATCGCCCCACAGGCCGCCGATCGCCTTGCCGTTCAGCTTGAGGGTGGGCATCCCGAACATGCTGCTGGCCTTCACCCCGGCGCCCGCGAGGTCGGCCGCGATCTCGTCGTAGCGCCGCTGGGTGGCCGCGGACACCGGCCGCCGTTCCTGGTGCATCGGGATGAGGGTAGCGCGTCGCGGCCATCGGCGACGCACCCCTACACTGCGCCGATGGCATGGCTCACCGACGCCGATCGCCGGCTCATCGGCCTCACCTGGCTGGTCAAGCTGGGCGTGCTGCTGGTGGGCGCGATCGCCTATGTCTCGTTCCGAGGCGGCGTCATCGACCAGCCGGGCGACCTGCTGCGGATGTGGAGCCATTGGGACGCGCCCCACTACCTCGACCTCATCGTCTTCGGCTACCGGGACGGAGATTCGAGCGGGCTGGTCGGTCCGAACGGCTACCGCTCGATCTATCCGGAGGACCTGGCGCTCTACATCGTCTTCTTCCCGCTCTTCCCGTGGCTCGGCACGGTGGTGAATTTCCTCGTCGGCGATCCGCTGGTGAGCGCCTTCGTGGTCACCACCCTGGCGTCGATGTTCGTCGCGCCCCTCCTCTACCGCCTGGTGCGGCACGACGAGGATGCGTCCGTCGCGATGCGCTCGGCATGGTTCCTGCTGATCTTCCCAACCGCCTACTTCCTGCACATCGGCTATACCGAGGCGCTCTTCATGGCGCTGGTGCTCGGCTCCTTCCTGGCCGCTCGCACCGAACGCTGGTGGCTGGCCGGGCTGCTGGGCGGACTCGCCGCGCTCGCCCGGGTCAACGGCCTCATCCTGATCCCCGCCCTTGCGGCAGAGGCCTTCACGCAGTGGCTGAAGCGGCCCCCGGAGGAGCGCCAGCTCCGCGTGGAGTGGCTGGCGATCGGGTTGGTGGCGGTCGGATTCGGCGTCTACCTGGCCCTCAACCAGGTGGTCTACGGCGACCCGGTCGCCTTCCTCGTGCCGCAGAAGGAGCACTGGTTCAAGTCGCTGGCGTGGCCCTGGGAGGGGATCGACGGGGTCCTCGGCTGGCTCGACGCCCCGAAGCCGGACAACGTGCTGATGCAGGGCTGGATGGAGCTCCTCTTCATCGGCATCGGCCTGGCGGGAACGGTCCATGCCGCCCTTCGCTTCCGGCCGCCCTGGCTGGCGTGGATGGCGGGCAACTGGCTGCTCTTCGTCTCGACCTCGTTCGTGATGTCCACGCCGCGCTACGTGCTGACCCTCTTCCCGATGTACGTCTCGCTGGCGCTCGCCTCGCGCTCGCGCGGGGCGCTGGTGGCGATCTCGGCGGTCAGCCTGGCGGCGATGATCTACTTCGCGGGACGCTTCGCGACCGGCTGGTGGGCCTTCTGAGGTAGCCTGATCGCATGCCGCGGACCCGATCCGAGGAGGAGAGCTGGCGCCTGGCGCTCACCGAGCCGGGCATGTCACCGCAGGCGAAGGTCTTCAGACACCTCCCGTCCGACCCGCGCTGCCCGATCTGCCGGGCACCGTACGGCATGCCGTTCGGGCCGATCGTCAACATGCTCGGCTTCGGCCGCTCGAAGCGCTACCCGCAGCTGTGCAACCCGTGCTTCACGATGATGCGCCGCGAGCGAGGCGGGGCAGAGGTGCCGGTCACGGTTCTCTTCGCCGATGTGCGCGGCTCGACCGGCATGGCCGAGCGCTCGTCGGCCTCCGACTTCTCGGTGCTCCTGAGCCGCTTCTATGCGCTCGTGACCGAGGCCGTGCGCGACGAGGGCGGGATCATCGACAAGTTCCTGGGGGACGGCGTCATGGCCCTCTTCATCCCCTCCTTCACCGAGAAGCTGCACGCGGAGCACGGGCTGGCGGCCGCCCGGCGCATCCTGCGTGAGGCCGAGCTGCCGATCGGGATCGGCCTCAACACCGGCCTCGCCTTCACCGGCTTCATCGGGCCGACCGAGGAGGTGGCGGGCTTCTCCGCCGTGGGGGACGCGGTGAACGTCGCCCACCGGCTGGGCGAGGCGGCGAGCGCCGGCGAGCTCATGGTCGGTGGGGACGAGCTGAGCTTCGACCAGCCGCCAGCCGCCGAGCCGGGCGGTATCTGGGAGCAGCGCGAGCTGCAGGTCAAGGGGCGGGATCAGGCGGTGCGTGCCTGGAGCCTGCGGCTGCAGTCCCCCGTCGGGCCTGATTCCGGGCAAAAAGAGAGTCCCGAAGGAACCGCGGCGACCGTTGATGTAATCTCCAGTCGGCCAGCTGCCCCTCCGGGACGCCCCTAGCATGCCAGCCGCCGGCTGAGGCGCACAAGGGGACTTATCCACCACTTCGTGGCCATCTTGCCGAGTTATCCACACTCAATCCGCGGGCGTGGCCCGAATGCTGGCTACCCGCCGATCGCGATCGCCTGCAGCCCGGGGAGGGCGTCGACCGCGTCGGTGCGCCGCAGCGGAACCCAGGCTGCCAGGTGCCCATCGGGTCGAATCAGGAAGGCCGATGGACCTGCCTCCCCGTAGGCACGCCGGATTTCCCCGTCCTGGTCGGAGAGGACCGTGACGCCGGCGAGCGGTCCATCCGTGCCGATCGCCACGATCTCGCAGGCAGCCGGCCAGGCCAGCCGGGAGGCACGGATCGCGACCGCCGCCGCCTCGCGCGGTGAGTCGCAGACGAGCAGTGCCACGAACCCCTTCCCGAACAGGTCGCGCAGCCGGGTCACCTCCTCCCCGTCGAGGGCGCGGCAGGGAGCGTCGGGGGCAACGCCACCGATGGCCGGGATCCGGGTTTCGCGGGCCTCGCTCACCACGATGGACGAGGCGGCGTAGCTGAACGGCTGAGCCAGGCGTCCCGAGTTGACGAGGCGGCGGAGCTGGGGCAGCCGCAGGCTGCCGCGCAAGATCGCGTTCCGCACGAGGCGCCGGAGGCGATTGCGCGGGACCATGAATCGCATGCTCGCGTCGGTCACGGCCAGGTTCTCCAGGGCAGCGGCTCGCCGTTCGGCGTGGTAGGTATCGAGCAGGTCGCCCGACGCCCGGCCCGCGAGGATGACCGTCAGCTTCCAGGCCAGGTTCTCGGCATCGGCCACCCCCGAGTTCAGGCCGCGGGCCCCGAACGGGCTCACCAGGTGTGCGGCGTCGCCGGCCAGGATCACGCGGCCGGCACGAAAGCGCTCGACCAGTCGCTGGTGGAATCGGTACAGCGTCACCCAGAGCAGCTCGTAATCGGTGCTGGCACCGATGACGGCGCGCACGCGTCGCTCGAGGGCCCCGCTCGCCTGCTCGGCATCGACATCGGTCCCCGGCGCGACCTGCCAGTCGATGCGCCAGGTGTCGTCCGGCTGCGGATGGATCAGCACCTGGCGTCCCGGGTTCCACGGCGGGTCGAAGTAGAAGCGCCGCTCGCGCGGGAACGAGAGGCGCGCCCGGATGTCGCAGATGAGGAAGAGGTCGGGGAACGAGTGGCCCGGGAATCCCATCCCGGTGGCGTGACGGACTGCGGAGTGAGCTCCATCGGCGCCGACGACGTACTCGACCCGGAGCGACCGCTCCCCCTCCGGCGTCTCGCAGCGGACGGTGGCGCCATTGGCGTCCTGGGTGATGCCGACCAGGCGATGGCTCCACCGGAGGTCGACCTCCGGGAGCTCGGCAAGGCGCGCCAGCAACATCTCCTCGACCTCGGTCTGGTTGATGTTCACGAAGGGCGGGAAGTGATCGCGACTCGAGCTGGAGAGGCGGACCTGGAAGAGCTCGCGGTTGCGGAAGTACGTGCGCCCCAGGTTCCACTGCACCCCGCGGCTCGCCACCGCCTCGCCGATCCCGAGCCGGGCCCAGATCTCGAGCGTCTCGCGCTGCATGCAGAGCCCCTTGCTCCCCTCGCCGGTGTGCCGTGGGTGCTGCTCGAGCAGGACGACGCTGACACCCTGCTGGGCGAGGCGCCCGGCCAGGGTCATGCCAACCGGACCGGCGCCGACGACGGCGACCTGGGCGTCGAAGGGTGCGGCGTGGTCGCTGCGCGGCATCAGGCGGTCAGGGCGTCCCATACGGCACGGTCGCGCTCCACGGTCCAGATCCGCGGGTGGTCGATCCCGTCGAGCTCGTCCCAGGCCCGCTGGACATTGAACGGCATGGTGTGCTCGAAGATCGGGAAGCTGCCGTAACGCGGCTCCAGCGCCGCCCTGGTGGACCGATACGCCTCGGCCCGCGTTCCGCCCGCCTCCTTAACCTCCCGGGTGCCGTCGAAGACATTGGAGAGGAAGGCCCTCGTATCCTCGATCGCCTGTCCCACCGCCGCATCGCGCACCACCGGGCCGCGACCGCCGACGAGCTGGCGCGCGCCCAGTGACGCCACGGCTTCCAGCGTCGCGCCGCGCCAGTCCGCGATGTGGCCGTCTCCCATGTAGGGCGCGGCCTGCGCCTCCACCAGGTCACCGCCGAAGCAGATCCGCTCGTCGGGCAGCCACACCACGATGTCCCCCGCGGTATGGCCTCGGCCGAGGTAACGCAGCTCGACGACCCGGTTGCCGAGGTCGATCTCCATCCGGTCGTCGAAGGTGTCCGTCGGCCGCGTGAGGCCGGGGATCGTCTCTGCGCCTTCGAAGAGGCGCGGCATGCGGCCTGCCTCGCTCGCCCAGTCCTGCATGCCGCGCTCCTCGATCCAGGCTGCCGTGTTGCGGTGCGCCACGACGCGGCGCGCACCGAAGGCGGAGGCGCCCAGGACCCGGACCGCGTGGTAGTGGGTCAGGACGAGGTCGCCGAACGAGAGGTCGGTGAGCGTGCGGATGACATCGATCCAGCGCCGGGCCATGACCGGGGTGGCACGGGCCTCGATGGCGAGCACGGCATCGGTCCCGACGATGCAGCCCACGTTCGGGTCACCCTGCGCGGTGTAGGCGTAGACGCCCGGGGCGAGCTCCTCCAGGGTGGCGGTCTTCTCGGCCAGGTCGGCCGACGATGCGAAGGGCCTGGGGCTCACGCCGCGGATGATAGGCGGTGCGTGGCCGGATGCTACGGGAGCGTCGGAAGCTCGACCACGCGCGCCTCGATCATGCCGGGCACCGCGCGAAGCGCCGCGAGCACCTCCTCGGGGATTGGCTCGTCGACGCTCACGAACATCAGCGCCTGGCCCGCGGCCGACAGCCGCGAGAGCTCGAGCGACGAGATGTTGACGCCGGCCTCGGCGAGGGTGGTGCCCACCGCGCCGACGATCCCCGGCTGGTCGTGGTGCCGTGTCACCAGGATGGTGCCGGCGAGCTCCGCGTCGATGACGAACTCCCCGAGCCCGGCGAGGCGCGGACGGCCGTGCGCGCTCGAGCCGGAGAGCACTACGGCCCCCTCTCCCGCCCCGAGCTCGAGGCGTACGAGCGAGGTCCACGGGGCGGCGGCGTCGGTCCGCGACTCCTCCACGCTGAGCCCGCGCTCGCGGGCCACCAGGTCGGCATTCACGGCGTTCACGCGCTGGTCGGTTGCCCCCTCCAGCAGCCCGGACAGCACTGCGCCACGGATCGGGCCGCCATCCCAGTCGGCGATCTCGCCGGCGTAGCCGAGCGAGAGGCTGGAAATCGGCGCGGATGCGAGCTGGCGGCCCAGGATGGCGAGGCGCCGTCCGACCTCGACGTACGGCCGCAGCTGGGGCGACACCTCGGCGGCGACCGAGGGGGCATTGATCGCGTACGGCGGGGTCACGCCGGCGAGCGCCAGCAGCAGCTGCTCGGCCATCTCGATCCCGACCCGATCCTGGGCCTCCGCCGTCGAGGCGCCGAGGTGCGGCGTGAGGATCGTGTTCGGTGCGTCGCGAAGGGGGTTGTCGGCCGCCATCGGCTCGGCCGTGAAGACGTCGACGGCGGCTCCGCCAAGGTGGCCGCTGCGGAGCGCGTCAGCCAGCGCGGCCTCGTCCACCAGGCCTCCGCGCGCCACGTTGAGAAGCACCGCACCGGGCTTCATCGCCTCGATCTGGGCCTGGCCGATGAGCCCGCGCGTCTCCGCCGTCAGCGGCACGTGGACGCTGATCACGTCGGCCCGGTTGAGCAGCTCCACCAGGCCCACCAGCTTGGCCGAGTGCTCGGTCGCCTGCTCGGAGGTCAGGAGCGGGTCGTGCGCCATCACCCGCATCTCGAATGCGGCCGCGCGACGGGCCACCGCCTTGCCGATCTTGCCCAGGCCGATGATCCCCAGGGTGCGGTGCCGCAGCTCCGCACCGAGGTACTTCCCTCGCTCCCACTCCCCGCGGCGGACCGATGCGTCGGCGCTCGGGATCCTGCGGAGGAGCGCAAGCATGAGGGCCATGGTGTGCTCGGCGGCCGCGATGGTATTGCCGGTGGGGGCGTTGACGACCATCACCCCGGCACGCGTCGCCGCGCCGAGGTCCACCCGGTCGGTCCCGACCGAGGCCACGCCCACCACCGCGAGGCGCGGCGCGGCGGCGGCCAGCAGCTCGGCATCCACGCGCGTCTGCGAGCGGACGACCAGGGCATCCCAGCCGCCGTCCTCCGCGAGCGCGGTGAGCAGCTCGGCTCGCGGGAGGTTGAGCCGAACCGACGTCTCGTGCGCGGCCGTCAGCAGCTCGCGGCCGGGTGCGGCGACCGGCTCGACCACGAGGATGCGGGACATGCTCCGAGTCTAGTGAGCCTCGTCGCTGCCGAGGGGAGTTACGCGCTCGTCATGCCACACGTCGTAGGCCTCGCCGACCGCGGTCTCGAATTTGAGGCCCATGAGGACGATGCCGGCGAACCCGGCGGCACGCGCCTCGACGGCGATCGCCTTGGCAGCGCGCCAGCCGAATGACCGCTGCGCTGACTCCGGCAGGCCCTCGAGGCGCGCCCGAAGCTCATCGCTGATCGGAAGCGCGCCGACCCGCTCGAGCCGACGGACCCAGGCGGGGCTGAATGGCGGCGAGAGCTCGAGGTAGACCGGCGGATCGCCGTCCCGCATGCCGAGCCGATCCGCGCAGGCCGCAACGGTCGCCGGATCCATGACCGGCCCGGTGGTCATGAACTGCGCCCCGACCTCGATTCGCCGGCGGAAGACCCAGCTGCGCGACCGCGTGCTCATCCCGACCTCGAACGGTGCCGCCTCCTGCTGGAGCGCGCGCAGGTGCTCGACGATCTCGTAGCTGTTGCTCCAGTGCTCGACCTCGGGGAGCATGTCGCCCTGCACCACCAGGAACGAATCGACGCCGTTGCCGATGGCGCCGCGCACCTCGCTCTCGATGGCCAGGATGTTGCGGTCACGCGTCGAGCAGACGACGGTCGGACGCACGCCGTCGACGTCATGCGTGATGCGGGCGGCGAAGGCGTACGGGGAGACGCGGACCTGCTTGAACGGGTTGTCGGTGATCAGGACCTGGCGCCATCGACCATCGAGCTCGCGATGGGTCATCGACGGCAGCAGCGGAGGGTTGACCTCCACCATCTCGACCCACTCGCCCCGCTCCGAGAGCATGCCCGTCAGGCGGCCCCCTGCCGGCGGCTGCGGGCGGCGGCCACCATGTCGGCCAGCTGGAGCTCGATCTCCTCCCAGCCACGCGTCTTCAGGCCGCAGTCGGGGTTGACCCACAGGTCGGTGGCGTCCATGAAGCCGAGGAAGTGCTCGAGCCGATCATCCATGGTGCCCGCGCCTGGTGAGTGCGGGCTGTGGACGTCGAAGACACCCGGTCCGATCTGCAGATGGCCATCGGCGAAGAGCCCGTAGAACTGCCGGATGTAGCTGTCGTCCTTCGAGCGGCTGAACTCGATCGACGCAACGTCGACGCCCGCATCGGCCCAGAGCGGCACGATGTCGCCGAAGTCGCCGTAGCACATGTGGGTGTGCATCTGGACGTCGGCCGGCTGGTTGAAGACGTGGTTGAGGGCTGCCCGCACGCCGCGCGCATAGACGGCGCGACGCGCCTCCGCATCCTCGGTGAGCAGCGGCCAGCGCTCGCGTACCGCGGGCTCGTCCACCTGAATGATCCGACAGCCCGCCTCGACCAGGTGCGCCACCTCCTCGGCGATCGGCTGGGCGACCGCCCAGAAGAGCTGGTCGTCCGGCACGCCCGGCGGCCGGAAGCTCCAGTTCACGATCGTCACCGGTCCGGTCAGCATCCCCTTCACCGGCTTGTCGGTGGCCGCCTGGGCGAGGCGCCACTCGTCGACGGTCATCGGCTCCGAGATGGAAGGTGGCGCGGCCAGGATCGGCGGGCGGGTGCATCGGCTCCCATAGGAGAGGACCCAGCCATGCTTCGTCGTGATGTAGCCGTCCATCTGCTCGGCGAAGTACTCGACCATGTCCGTCCGCTCGAACTCGCCGTGGACGAGGACGTCGAGCCCCATCCGCTCCTGCCAGGCGATCGAGTCGGTGATCATGGTCGCGATGGCGGCGTCGTATCCCGCCTGGTCGAGCTCCCCCTTGGACAGCGCGGTGCGCAGATGTCGCACCTCGGACGTCTGCGGGAGCGAGCCGGTCGTGGTCGTCGGGAAGGCCGGCAGCCCCAGGGCGGCCTGGGCGCTGCGACGCTCGGCGCGAGCCGCGCGCTGTGTCAGCTCGCCCACCGCCGGCCAGGCCACGTGCGGGACCGGCGATGCGGCAGGCTCGGGTCCGCCATTCAGGGCCTCCGCCCAGGTGGCGAGCGTCCTCGCCTTCTGGCGCGCGAACTGGAGCTCTGCGGGCAGGTCCTCGCCTTCGGTGGTGTAGGGCAGGAACGAGAGGCTGGTTGACGGCACGATCCGGACCGGCTTCCCGTCCTCGATGCCAGCAAGGGCGATGCGAACGGCAGCGAAGTCGTCCGGCCAGACGCTGCGACCCTCCATCACCGCCACAACGTGCTCCGGCTGCGCATCCCACGCCGCCGTACCAATCAGGGAGGCGACATGGTCGAGCCGGACCTGCACGGCGTAGCCGCGGGCGCCGAGGGCGTCAACGGTCGCGGACGACGCAGCCCCGAACTGGACCGTCACCAGCGGTGCGATGCCGGCGCCCATGGAGCCAAGCGCGTCGTAGGCGAGGTCGCGGAGCGCCTCGTCCCTTGCATCAAGCCGCATCCCGAGGCAGGGTTCGTCGAGCTGCAGACGGAAGCCGGCGGGCTGAGAGCGCGCCCACTCGCCGATCGCCAGGCCGGCGGTCCGCGCGAGATCGGTGGCATGCAGCTCGGAGAGCTTGCTGAGACGGGCAAGGCTGTAGGGCCCGAGGATCGGCCAGACCGCGTTGCTGCCGGCGACGGGCTCGCGCCACGGGAGCGGGACGAGCCGCTCCGGCAGCCGATCAACCTCGGGCACGACGTAGTGGTAGTTCGTGTCGAACCACTTGGTCATCTCCCACGCCTCGCGCTGGGCGGTGCCGCGGGCAAGTGCGGTCAGGAGCTCGAAGGGCTCGTCGGGAAGTCCCTGAGGATGGATCCCGAGCATCAGCGCCGTCTCGAGGACCTCGTCGTACACGAAGTAGTCGTCCACCGCCGAGCCGATGAGCTCGGTCTGCTCGTCGAGGTGGCCCTGTCGGAGCTCGACGACCCTGGCCGCGAATTCGCTCGGCATCGAGCGGCCGGACCAGGCCTTCTCGAGCGCCCACTTGAGCTCGCGGTTTGGTCCGATGCGCGGATACCCGATCAGCTGTGCGGCGACGTGCAAGGCAGGGTCCTCTGTGGATTGAAGTCCAGAGTCTAGGCGACCCACCACAATCGCTGCGCGAATGCTCCGGTAGACTCGCCTCTGCTCCCGCCATGGAACTCGCACGGAGTCTCGCGATGACGGCGCTGCGGCCGGGTGTTCACGGCATCCGATGAGAGCAGACTCCGGCGTTCGCCAGGCTCGGCGTGAGATTGGCCTACAAGCGACTCTGAATGTCGCCGCCAGCGGGATCGGAGGCGTGTACCTCGTCTGGCTCGTTGCCTTTCTGCTTCGCAACTCCGGTGCGGAACAATTCGGTATCTGGGCGACGGCAACAGCGGTCCTCGCACCCCTGAGCGTTCTTGATGCTGGGCTGAGCTACATCGTCATTCGCTCAACCGCGGCTCGCGCCGCTGGCGACAAGGAGGCGGAGCGGGACGCGAAGAGCGCCAGCAGCCTGTACGCCTTCCTGGGCCTCACGGCACTCGCTTGCGGAGCTGCGATTGCGATCCTGCCGGGCGTGATCCTCAAGCTACAGGGAGCGGACCTCGCGCTGTCGGTCGGCATCTCGCTGATCCTGGCCGTCGACTACGCCTTGCTACTGGGCACGAGTGCGTGGGGTGGCATCCTTCGCGGCCTGCGCCGATACGACAGTGTCTTCGCCGCATCCGCGGCGCAGGCGATTGTCGGCGTGGCGGGCACGGTATTGGCCGTAGGCGTGTTCGGCCTGATCGGGGCCGCGCTTGCCCAGCTGGTCGCACACGCTGTTGGCCGTGCGGTACAGGTCGTCGCGTTGCGATCCGCCGCCCCATGGTTTCACATCGTTCCCGGTCGCCCCGCATTCTCATACCTCAAGCGGGTCATGGTCTTTGCTGCCCCCCTGCTCGTCATCTCGATCGCCGGCCAACTCAGCTTCTCTGCGGATGTGGTAATCGTCGGAGCCTTCAGCGGCGCCGTTGCTGCCGCGTGGGTCACTGTCGGCGCGCGTTTGCCAGGCCTGGCCCTGTCCCTTGCTCACCTGGCCGCAGACGTGATGTTCCCGTTCTATGTCGAGGAGGCTCACGGGCAGAAGCCGGCAGACTCATCGGCCCTCCACCGAGGGCTCGAGCTGGCGGGCTTCCTGGGTGGAGCGGCGTTCGTGGCGTTGCTGCTCGCGCGTCAAGTCTTGCTGCAGGTATGGGTCGGCGATGCAAATCCGGTCGCGCTGGCCGTCATGTCGCTGTACTGTCTCGCTTGGCTCATCCACATGCCGGCCCACATCCTGACGCTGCTGCTCATCGCGCGGGGCAGGCATGGCGCTTTGGTGCCCGTCATCGTCATCGAGGCACTGGCGAACCTCGGACTGAGCATCGCGCTGGTGCAGATGATGGGTCCAGTTGGCGTCGCGGTGGCGTCGCTCGCCGCTGTGGGGGCCTCGAACGTCATCCTCATTCCAATCCTGGCGCACCGAGCCACCGGCATCAGGCTGACCGTGGCCATCTGGAACGCTGGGCGCGGGTGGCTTCTGGGAGCTTTGGCAGCCGTGACCGCTTATCTCATCGCTGAGGCTGCGCCCTCGTCTGCCGCATTCGGACTCGGCATTCAGGTGACTACCACCGCAGTCCTCAGTGCGGGCTGGCTATGGTTCGTCTGGCGAGCTCCAAGCAGTTCGCGGGTGGCCGCATCATGACGTTCCAGACACTGAAGGATCCCACGGAGATCCAGGCTGCCCGTGATCGCCTCGCGGCAGAGGGCTTGCTGCCGAGCCGGTGGATTGGAGGCCCACGCCGATGGCTCACGCATCTGCTGAGAGCCCGACGCCTGCCGCCACCTCCTGACGTCCGCAAATCCTGGGATCTCGACCTGATCCTGCGCGCCATCCAGGATCGGGAGGCACCAATGGAGGTCGTGCTCGACCTGGGTGCCTACAACTCCGCCATCCTGCCAGCACTGGTGAAGCTGGGCTATCGCAACCTTGCAGGAGTCGATCTCAATCCGCAGGTCAGGCGTGGCCCGCATCGTCGAACGATCCGCTACCTCGTTGGCGACATCTACCAGCTGCCGCTCGACGACGCCAGCTGCGACGTCGTCACGGCCATCTCGACGATCGAGCATGGGTGGCGAGGCGGCAGCTTCTTCGATGAGGTTGCCCGGGTCCTGCGACCCGGCGGCATCCTCCTGGCCTCGACAGATTTCTGGCCTGACAAGATCGACACGAGCTCACGCACGTTCTTCGGCATGAGCTGGACCATCTTCTCGAAGGACGAGATCCGAGGACTGATCGAGAGGGCCGCGGAGGCCGGCCTGGTGGCCGAGGGTCCCGAGGACTACGCGACGGGAGAGCCAGTCATCCACTGGAACGACTGCGATTACACCTTCGGCTTCCTGCGCCTGCGGAAGGCGGCGGGGCCCGGACCATGAGCCCTTCTAGTGTCTGCCTCGTGGCGGGCACGCTGCCGGATGAGCCGTGCGGCATCGGGGCATACGTCGACCGCCTCGCGACCGCGTTGTCGACTCGCTGCCCCAGCGTGTCGGTCGTCACGCGCGCATCAGAGCTGATCCGAGCCGACCGGCCGTACAACGTGATGCAGCTCGACACCTCGTGGCGCCTCGCGGACCTTCCCATGCTTCGTGACGCAGTTGCCAGCGTTCGAGCCGACGTCGTGCACGTGCAGTTTCCAGGGGTCGGCTATGGGCGAGGGCTGGCGGCAACGTTGCTGCCGCTGGCACTGCGCCTCCGGCGGCGACGCCCACGGCTGCTCTTCACCATCCACGAATTCGATGCCTTCTCCCCGCAATGGCGATGGCGCGTCACGGCCGGGATGGCGTTCACGGACCTCGTTACTGCTCCCGATCGGGAACTGGCCGCGAAGGTGGGTCGCAGGCTGGCATGGGTCCGGGTGCCGGTTCGCAACATTCCGCTCGGCTCAAACGTGTGGGACGTGGGGGAGGCGGCCTCGGCGGTGGCCCTGCATCGCGCTCCGGACGAGCTCGTGGTCGGGTTCTGGGGCTTCTTTGGGCCTGACAAGGGCCTCGACGACCTCCTCGACGCGTTCACCAAGGTTCGGCGCCAGCGTCCAGCGCGATTGGTGTTCGTTGGGGCCGCTGGATCGGAGTCGGACCACTGGACCACGATCCGGGCGCGGGTGGACGACCTGGGCCTGCGTGACGACGTGCTGGAGCTGGGGTGGGTAGCCGAGGACCAGCTGGCCGGGGTCCTTCACCAGTTCGATGTCTGCGCTCTACCGTTCACCGCCGGGCTGACCGAGAACCGCACGTCGTACGCCGCTGCACACGCTCAGGGGCTGTACGTGGTCACAACTGGGTCTCAACCCCGATACGACGCGGAGCGGAACACCAGCTTCGTGCGGCCGCGGGACGTTGATGCCCTCGCGACGGAGATCCTCGCCGCCGCTGGACGCCCGCGGCGACCGGCCAGCGGGGCCGTCTCATGGGACGAGATCGCGGAATTGCACCTGCAAGCCTACGCAGCTGCCGGTGCCTGACCAGCCCCCGTGGCCGCTCGCCGTCGACCTCCGGGCAGCGGCCGGACGGCCAACGGGAGTTGGACGCTACATGCTGGGGGTCGCGAATGCCGCCTCGGCCGCCGGGTGGGATGTTGACGCCTACCTCGGCCGCGAGCGCCCGAGCGGCCTCGAGGCCGGCATTCGGGCGGTGGAGCTCGACGCGCGGGGCCTGCGGTGGCATTTCCGCGCGTGGCGTGAGCTGCGGCGAAGGCGGGCTGTGTTCCTCTCGACCAGCTTCGTCGTTGCCCAGCTTCCCGGCGCTCAGGCGCTTCCGACGGTCCTCGATCTCACGACGTTCATGCTCCCCGAATACCACACCGCGCGAACGCGCCTGGCAGAGCGGCTGCTCCTGCCGCGCGCTGTCCGGCGCTGGCCGGTGGTGACGTGCACCGAGACAACCGCGACCGATATCCGCCGGCTCTTTCCCCATGCTGGTCCGATCACCGTGGTACCTCCGTGGTGCGCCGTCGCGGACGCCGCGGAGCCACTGCCTGCGCAGACAGAGGCCTACTTCGTCTTCGTCGGAACCCTGGAGCCGAGGAAAAACGCCGCCGTCGTTATCGAAGCAACGCGCCGGTTGCGTCGCGCGGGGCGACCGGTTCGTCTGATCCTGATCGGTCGGGCCGGATGGAATTTCGAGCCGCTGGGGCTGCTCATTCGCCAGGCCGAGGCCGAGGGAGCCGTGGAATGGCCCGGGTACGTGAGCAACGCCGAACGAGATCGCCTCTACCGCGGCGCTGTGGCACTC